>Ga0187848_10000031_pt1 | contig 125484 bp, 92 predicted proteins | sample June2016WEW_4_40_FD_132424 | JGI IMG/M metagenome (GOLD analysis project Ga0187848, IMG submission 132424) | Peatland microbial communities from SPRUCE experiment site at the Marcell Experimental Forest, Minnesota, USA - June2016WEW_4_40 | ecosystem: Environmental > Terrestrial > Soil >... | reverse complement strand
TGGAGCACCTCCGTATTACCCCGCGTGGGTAATACGCAGGCCAACTCGTAACCCGCTAAGGAAACAATTACTTACGCCTTTGTTCCGGCCCTTCTCAGTAAACTCCCGTTAGGGGTGGGCTTCCGGAAATAACTTCGTCCGGTGAAAATGCCGGCCTTGTGCATTTTTGTGCACGCTGCCCGTTCAGCCCGCTGCATGTTAGGAACCTGCCCCGACCGCCTGCCCTGAACATCTGTCCCGCCTTCACGGAACCGGCCAGACCCCTGCCCGGTACCACTGTAGCGGGTACACATTGAGTTTTCGGGGTAGACGCCGGTGGCAGCTATGGCTTTCACAGCGGAATGACGTTCATTTTCAAGAACATCGAGGCGCTCGAAGTTTTTCTCTATCCGGCGTGACCGAGGAAGGGGCGACCTGCCGGGAAAGCCGAGAGAACTTTACTCTCGGCTCAGCAGGCTGACAGCCGGTACCACGAGTTTGGTGCCGGGCGGGGCAGCCTGAGAACCTGTCGCAACGAGCGATTCCCAAGGATCCCGATCTCGACGGGGCCATCCAAATCCCCAAATCAAGTTCAGCACAACAAGACCGCGTACCTACAATTCGCCATATAATGGCGTGCATGATCGTACGCACTTTCCTTATTGGGCTCGCGGCCGCAACTTTTCTGCTGGCGGCCGATCCAACTGGTACCTGGAACGGCGACCAGCCGGGTCCTAACGGCAATACCTATAACATCACTTTCAAGTTGAAAGCCGACGGCGGAAAGCTCACTGGCACGATGGGCGGCGACCAGTTCGAGCAGCCGATCCAGAACGGCGAGATTCACGGCGACGACATTTCTTTTACAGTTCACCTGGATTTCGGGGATGGCATAGATTTGAAGTACACCGGGAAGGTGGCGGCGGATAAGATCGACTTCAAGGTGCAGCGCAGCGGCGACGATACAGCACAGCCGTTCGTCGCAAAGAAAACCTAGCAGCATACGGACCGCGATTCGCGAACCAAGCGCCCCGATGAGTCGGGGCGCGGCAGACTAAGAGTCCGCGCCACACAATTAGGAGGCGCGGTCCGCGGCCATGGCTTTACGGATGGTGCGCTCCAGGGCTTTCAACGCCTGGGGGCGCGGGAAGCTGGCGCGGCTGGCTAATCGAATGGTGCGCGAGGCACTGCCGGCCAACGGGCGGGAGTACGACCGGTTGCCGGCCCAGCTCTCCGGCGGCCAGGCGGGGGATGAGCGTGGTTCCGTAGCCGGCTGCCACCAGGTTCACCAGCGTATGCAGGCTGGCGGCCTGGAGAGAGCTACGCTGCGCGTCGTTGCGGCCGCAAGCCGCCAGGGTTTGCGCGGAAAGACAATGTCCGTCCGCCAGCACCAGCAGGTCGCCGGCCAGGTCCTCCTCTTTCACGACGTGGGCTCGAGCCAGCCGGTGTTTGGGCGGCAGGGCGGCAAGGAACGGCTCCACGAATAAAGGGATGGCGCTCAAATCCGCGTACGGAACGTCGGTGGCGATCAGGGCCGCGTCCAGGCGCTGGTTGCGCAGCAGCTCCAGCAGCGATACGGTCACGTCTTCCCACAGCTCGATGACCATGCCCGGATGCGCCTCTCGCAGCGGCTCGAGGATTCTGGGCATCAGGTACGGCGCCAGCGTCGGAATCACACCCAGCTTGAGCGGGCCCACCAGCGGATCGCGCGACGCCCTGGCCACGCCTTCGACCAAGCTCGCCTCCTCCAGCGCTCTGCGAGCGTGTTCCAGGACTTTTTCGCCCACCGCGGTCAGCGCCACGCGTTTGTTGGTCCGCTCCAGAAGGGTTACACCCAGGTGTTTCTCCAGTTTTTGGAGCTGCCCGCTCAAAGTGGGCTGGCTGACGCTGCACGCCCGGGCGGCGCGGCCAAAATGGCGAAGATCGGCCACGGCGACAAAATAACGGAGTTCCTGCAGATTCACGGCGTAGACCCTCCAGCTAACCCATCATAGGCAGTGCGTATCGTAATAGTCAAAACAATCGATTTGGCAAATCACCCTGCTCGCGATTAACCTGAGAGGGTACAGACCCAACAATTCAAAGAAGGAGTATGCCTAAATGAGTGAACGCCAGACTACGACCGCAGGGGCGCCCGTCGCCGACAACCAGAACACGCTAACGGCCGGGCCGCGTGGCCCGGTACTGCTCGAGGACTATCAGCTACTCGAGAAGCTGGCTCATCAGAACCGCGAACGGATCCCGGAGCGCACGGTTCACGCCAAAGGCTGGGGGGCTTTCGGCGCCCTCACCATCACCCACGACATCACCAAATACACCTGCGCCAAGGTGTTCAGCGCCATCGGCAAGAAGACCGACATGGTGATTCGGTTTTCCACGGTGGCGGGCGAACTGGGAGCGGCCGACGCCGAGCGCGACGTGCGCGGCTTCGCCATGAAGTATTACACCGAGGATGGCAACTGGGACCTGGTGGGCAACAACACCCCGGTGTTCTTCATCCGCGACCCGCTCAAGTTCCCCGATTTCATCCACACTCAGAAGCGCCATCCGCAGACCAACCTGCGCAGCCCAACGGCGATGTGGGATTTCTGGTCTCTGAGTCCGGAAAGCCTTCACCAGGTGACCATTCTGATGTCCGACCGCGGCCTGCCGGCGACGCTCCGCAACATGAACGGCTACGGCAGCCATACCTACAGCTTGCTCAACGCCGCCGGCGAGCGCTTCTGGGTGAAATTCCATTTCAAGACCCAGCAGGGGCATCGCCATCTGACCAATGCCGAGGGCGCGGAGCTAGTCGGAAGGACTCGCGAGAGCCACGGTGAGGACCTGCGCAACGCCATCCAGCGGGGCGAGTTCCCGCGCTGGAAAATGCAGGTCCAAATTGTGACGGAAGCCGAAGCGGAAAAAATGCCCTTCAATCCGTTCGACCTGACCAAGGTTTGGCCGCACGGGGATTACCCGGTTCAAGACGTTGGAATTCTGGAGCTGAACCGGAATCCGGAGAATTACTTCATGGATATCGAACAGGCGGCTTTCAGCCCGTCCAACATCGTTCACGGCATCGGCTTCAGCCCCGACAAAGTGTTGCAGGCGCGGATTTTCTCTTACGCCGATGCGCACCGCTACCGCTTGGGCACGAACTATGAGGCGCTGCCGGTGAACGTACCCAAATGCCCGGTGCACAATTACCACAAGGATGGTTCCATGCGCTTCTTCGGCAACGGCTCGAACCCCGATGCCTATTACGAGCCCAATAGCTTCGACGGTCCGAAGCAGGATGCGAGCGTGGCCGAGCCGCCGCTGCATATTTCCGGCGACGCCGCCCACTACAATCACCACGAGGGAAATGACGATGTCACCCAGCCCGGGAACCTGTTCCGGCTCTTCGATGCCGGTCAGAAGGCGCGGCTATTCAGCAACATTGCCGATTCGATGCAAGGCGTGCCGGAGGCAATCGTGGAACGCCAGTTAGAGCTGTTCCGCCGCGCCGATCCGGCGTGGGCCGCGGGCGTGCGCGCCGCGCTGGAAGCCAAGGCCGGCGCCGCTCTGGCAGCCCGCTAACCCAGCCGCGGCCAAACTCAAATTCGAGCCACCGATGAACGCCGATGAACACCGATAAATTCTTTGATTTCTTCATCTGTGTTTATCGGTGTTCATCGGTGGCTATATTTTTCAGGGTTTCCAAGGGAGCGGCTTTTGCCGGAAGCTGGAGCCGTTGATGGACTGCATCTCTCTCGGAATTTTCCGAAACGCTAATGTATAATCTAAATAGGTCCTACATGAAGTTTCCTGCACTTTTTCGTTCCTTTTGCCGGCTTTTCCTCCACACGCAAATGCTGCCGCTGCTCGAAAGCGGGGAGGAGACGCTGGTCGGGGGCCAAGCCGTCATGGAAGGGGTCATGATGCGGGCGCCCCACAGCTATTGCGTGGCGGTGCGGAAATCGAGCGGCGAATTGGCTACCGATACGCAGGCACTGGCGCGCCTTTCCGAGCGCTATCCCATTTTCAAGCTGCCTATTTTGCGCGGCGTGGGAACGCTCTGCCAGGCGATGGTGCTGGGTTTTCGCGCGCTGCGTTTTTCCACCGATGTGGCGATACAGGAAATCAGTCCGGCTCCGGCCGGCAAAGAACGGAAAGAGATGCCCGGGTGGGCGGTTGCCGGCAACCTGATCTTCTCGGTGGCATTTCTGATCTTCCTCTATAAGTTCGTTCCGCTGTTTCTGGTGACGAAGCTCGAAAAAGTTTATCCGGCGCTAAGCGGGCGCATCGCTTTCAATTCCGTCGACGGTTTGATTCGCATTGCGATTCTGCTCGGCTTCATGTTCGCCATCTCGCGCACCAAGGACATCCGGCGGGTATTCCAGTATCACGGCGCGGAGCACAAAGTGGTGTTCAATTTCGAGGCCGGCGAAGAGGTTACGGTAGCCAATGCGCAGCGCTACAGCACCTTCCATCCGCGCTGCGGAACCAGCTTTCTGCTGGTTCTGATGTTTTTGGCGATCCCGGTTTACACCCTGATTCCGTTCGATGGTTTCGTGGCCAAGCTGGTCTGCCGCGTGGCGCTGCTGCCCTTCGTGATCGGCTTGAGCTACGAGCTGATCCGGTTCGCCGCCAAGCGCCCGGGCTCGCTGCTGGCCCTTATCACCGCCCCCGGGCTGTGGCTGCAGCGCATCACCACCAAGCCCCCTTCGGACGATCAAGCCGCCGTGGCCATCCATGCGCTCCAGGGCGCCATGGATCTGGAGAAATCGCAAGGCGGCGAGTTGGTCATCGCGTAGGATACTCATCAGTTATCAGTCTTCAGTTGTCAGTAAAACCTTTGCTGTTAAACTGGTCCTATCATCCTCCATGCAATTTGCCGCTAAACTCGAACAGCTCGAAAAGCGCTACGAAGAGCTCACCGAACAGATGGCCGACCCTGCCGTGATCGGCGATGCCGATCAGTATCGCAAAGTGACCAAGACGCAGAGCGAGCTTGCCGAGATCGTTTCCAAGTATCGCGAGTGGAAGAAGGTGGACGACGGTCTGTCGCAAGCGCGCGGCATGCTGGAGGACAACGACCCGGAACTGCAGGCCATGGCGGAGGAAGAGCTGGGCCGCCTGGAGCCAGAGCGCGAGCGCATCGAAGGCGAACTGAAGGTCTTGCTGCTGCCCAAGGACCCCAACGACGAGAAGAACGTGGTGCTCGAAATCCGCGCCGGCACGGGCGGCGACGAGGCAACGCTGTTCGCCGCCGAGATCTTCCGCATGTACTCCCGCTACGCCGAGACCCAGAACTGGAAGATGGAGATCACTTCGGCCAGCGAGTCGGCGGTGGGCGGGTTGAAGGAAGTCATCGCGCTGGTGAGCGGCCACAATGTGTTCAGCAAGCTGAAGTACGAAAGTGGCGTCCACCGCGTGCAGCGGGTCCCGGTGACCGAACAGCAGGGGCGAGTGCACACGTCGGCGATCACGGTGGCGGTTCTGCCGGAAGCCGACGAGGTGGAAATCAAGATCGACCCCAAGGACATTCGCATCGACACGTTCTGCTCCTCGGGGCCGGGCGGCCAATCGGTCAACACGACTTATTCGGCGGTGCGCATCACCCATCTGCCCACCGGGCTGGTGGTCTCGTGCCAGGACGAAAAATCGCAGATCAAGAACCGCTCCAAGGCGGAGCGGGTGCTGCGTTCGCGGTTGTATGAAATCGAGCTCGAAAAGCAGCAGGCGGCGCTCGGCGCCGAACGCCGCAGCATGGTGGGCTCGGGCGACCGGAGCGAGAAAATCCGCACCTACAACTTCCCGCAGAACCGCGTCACCGATCACCGCATCGGCCTGACGCTCCATCAGCTCGACTTCGTAATGGAGGGAAAGCTCGACCAGATCATCGATGCGCTGACCACTTTTTATCAGACCGAAAAGCTGAAGCATCAGGGCGACCAGGCGGCGTAAGCGTGGCGTCGCGCTCGGTTGCAGGACCGGCACAGCCCCAACAAAACACTTCATCTGGGCAGACCACAAAAAACGATGGTCTGCCCCACGGCGGATCCCGATGACCATCCAAACGGCCCTCCTGCAAGGCACCGAACTGTTGGAGGGCGCCGGTGTCGCCGTGGCGCGGCTCACCGCCGAAGTATTGCTGGGGCACGCGCTCCATCGCGAGCGGGTCTATCTCTACGCCCATCCCGAACACGAGTTGGCTGAAGTGGAGTGGCTGCACTATGGCCGTTATTTGCACGAGCGCATGGGAGGCAAGCCGACCCAGTACATCACCAAGCGGCAGGAATTCTACGGCCGCGAATTTCGGGTTACGCCGGACGTGCTGATTCCCAGGCCGGAGACCGAACACGTCGTCGAAGTTGCGCTGGCGCTCGGGCGCGGAGCGAAGACCGTTCTCGACGTCGGCGCCGGCTCCGGCGCGATTGCCGCCACGTTGGCTTTGGAAACGGGCGCAGCTACCATAGCGGCCGACGTTTCGCCCGCCGCCGCCGCGGTGGCACGCGACAACGCGCTTCGTCTTGGGGCTCGCGTTGAGGTGGTCGTCTGCGACGTGATGGAGGCCATCGCTTCCGCATCCATCGGCTTGATTGTTTCCAACCCGCCTTACGTCCCGCTCGGCCAGCGCGAGGGATTGCAGCGCGAAATCCGCGATTGGGAGCCGGCGGTGGCGCTCTACGGCGGCGAGACCGGCTTCGACATTTACCGGCGCATTGTGGCTGACGCTCCGCGAGTGCTCGAGCCCAGCGGATGGCTCGTCATGGAACTGGGCTTCGGATGTCGCGAGCGGGTGGCCGAAATGCTGGCCGGCTGGCGCGATGTGCGCATCGAGCCGGACCTGGCGGGCATCCCGCGGGTGATTGCGGCGCGCACGGTGTAATCCGTGGGCCAGGAGGCCTGTCCCACTCGGCTAAGATAAGTAGATATCGCAACGGAGGATCATGGGAGTCGGGATTCGCCTGGAAAATCTGCGCAAGGTCTACGACACGCCGCCGCCATCGCAGGCGCGGGGCGCGGCCTTTTCGTTCGCGGCGCGCCGCGGCGGACCGAAGGAGAAGAAGAAGTTCGAGGTGGTTGCACTGGACGGCATTTCGCTCGAGATCGGCGCGGGAGGGATGTTCGGCCTGCTCGGTCCCAACGGCGCCGGCAAATCCACTACCATCGGCGTTCTCACCACGCGGACCCGCCCCACCAGCGGGAGCGCGTTCGTGGGTAAGTACAACGTCTGGACCCAGCAGGTGGAGGCGAAACGATTGATCGGCGTTGTCCAGCAGCGCCCGAACCTCGACTTCTCCCTCACCGCGCGCGAGATCCTGCTTTTTCACGGCAGGTATTTCTGCGTGCCGGACCGGGAGAATCAGCGCCGCGCCGCGGAGCTGCTGGAGAAATTCAAGCTCACCGACCGCGCCGACCAGCCGCTGCTGGGCTTTTCCGGCGGCATGATGCAGCGCGTCTCCATCGCCCGCGCCATGATGCACGACCCGCAGGTTTTGTTTCTCGACGAGCCCTCGGCCGGCCTCGACCCGCAAGCTCGCCTGCTGCTGTGGGAAATTACCCGCGAATACAACCGCCAGGGCAAAACCATCGTTCTCACCACGCATTACATGGAGGAGGCGGACACGCTCTGCGACCGGGTGGCCATCATCGATCACGGGCGCTTGATCGCTCAGGGCTCGCCCGCCGAGCTCAAGCAAGCCATCCCCGGCGGCTACCTGCTGCGCCTGCGGTTCGATCGCGTTCCCGAAGAGATGATCGACGCCTTGCGCGCCATGCCGGGCGTGACGGAGGTGCGCGCCAAAGACGGCACGGCCGAGCTCTACGCCGATCGCGGCGGCCCGCTGATTCCGGCCATTGTGAATACCGTGCAAGCGGCCGGCGTGGAGCTGCACGACGTCCATATCGCCGAGCCGAGCCTCGAAACCCTGTTTCTGCACCACACCGGAAGGAGTTTGCGCGATTGAACTGGAGAACCTTTTACGCCTTGCTGAGCCGCGACGGGCATGTCGCCCGCAAGAACCTGTTGATGACCCTGGTGCAGAATCTGCTGCAACCGTTGCTGCTGACGTTCGTTTTCGGGCGCGTGCTCACCGCTGGCGGCATGATGAACGCCGGATTTAAGGCCGTGCTGCTGCCGGGCGTGATGGCCATCAGCATGGTGATTTCGGGAGTTCAGGCCGTGGCCATGCCGCTCATCACCGAATTTCAGTTTTCGCGGGAAATCGAAGACCGCCTGCTGGCGCCCATTGAGAATGGATGGCTGGCGGTAGAGAAAATCGTGGCCGGCATGATTCAAGGCGTGGTGGCCGGGCTGGTGGTGATTCCGGCGGCGTGGCTGACCATGGGCGCGGGCACCAATGTAAGTTTCGGGCGTCCGCTGGAATTCGCGCTCATCTGCCTGCTGGTGGCGTTGTTCTCTTCCGCTGGCGGCCTGGCCCTGGGCTGCTCGGTGGGATCCACGCAGATCGGCCTCATGTTCAGCATCATCGTTACGCCGATGATGATGTTCGGATGCGCGTATTATCCCTGGTCCTATCTCCATTTCCTTCCGCCGTTGCAATACGCGGTGCTGGTGAACCCGGTGGTCTATGCCAGCGAAGGGTTGCGCGGAGCGCTGGCCCCGCAAGTGCCGCACATGCCGTTTGCGGCCGCGGCCGGCGCATTGGCGGTAATCGATGGCGGCCTTCTGGTGCTGGGGCTGAAGAAGTTTCTAAAGAAAGCCGTGAGCTGAATTCGGCCCGGCTGCAGCCGCCGTCACAACCTCAGTCGCAAGCGCCTCAGCCCCTCGTCGAAGTCGGCCGGATGGGTCAGCAGGCTGGCCACCAGAAAGGCTTCGGCATCGAAATCGTAGAAAAAGCCCGGCTGCAACAACACGTTGTCGCGCTCGACCAGTTCCAGCGCCCATTCTTCTTCGGTGCGGGTTGCCGGCACGCGAATGACGATGTACCAGCCGCCCTCGACGGGCAGAATTTCGCCCGCGCAGCCCGCGAGGCAGGTTCTGGCGCTGGCAAGGTTTCGGGCCGTGCGGGCGCGAATCTGGCTCGCTACCTCTTCGCCCAAACGCAGGAACTCGGCGGCCGCCGACTGCACCGGCGTGCTCACCGAAAGATAAGTGTCGGCAATCCACTCCAGCCCCTCGAGCGCCTGGCGCCGCATCGCCTCCGGACCGCCGGCCACGATCCAGCCCAGCTTCATCTGGGGAAGGCCGGCCACTTTCGAAAGACCGCTGAGCGAGAACGTCAGGCAATCTTCCACCGCCGCCGCCATCGCGACCCGCTCCGCGTCCGGCGCAAACGCATAATCCGAGAACACTTCATCGGAAATTAGGGTCAGGCCCCGCGTAACGCAAAGCCGTTCGAGGACTTCGATCTCTCTTTTTTTGAGGAACGATCCGGTGGGATTATTGGGATTCACCACCACGATGGCACGCGTCCGGTCGTTCAGCGCCTGTTCCAGGGCCGCGAGGTCGATTCCCCAGCCCCCATGGTATGCCAGAGGATATTGCCGGATAGAGACCGATTCCATCTTGGCCAAGAACTCGAACAGCGGGTAGGACGGCCGGGGCGCCAGCACCTCGTCTCCGGGATTGCACAGCAATTTGAACAAATACGCATAGGCTTCGCTGGTGCTTGCGGTTAGGAGTATTTGGGAGGGCTCGGCGGAAAATCCCCGCGCGGCATAATACCGGGAAACCGCCTGGCGGGCCGCCGTCGAACCGCGCGGATCCGGTTCATAGCGAAGTACTTCCTTTCCACCGAAAGATGCCGCGATTTCGAGTGGATATTGGAGCCCCGCGCGGGTGGGATTCGATTCGCTCAAATCCAGAATCGCGTCTCCCGCCCGCCGCTTTTCCGTCAGCAGCCGGGTGAGACGATTCGGAGCGAGTCCCCACTCTAGTTTTGTCGAGAACGTCATGGCGCTACACCGATAGCTCTAAATGGTCTAGTACTCGGCAGTTCTACTGGGGTACGGTAGAAAGGTGACTAGAAATACAATTCTATCGCAATAAGCCTTTTTTTATCCTAAAGATACGGTCTAACAGCCGCGACTTTGCAAAATTATAGGGTTTTAAACGAAATGCGGGTTTCCAACAGGATAACGGTACGGTTCAAGCTGATGCCCATCATCCTACTGGTGTTTCTTCTGATCTGTGCAGAGGCTCCGCTTAAGGCTTACGCCGACCCCGGCAGCGGTCTCCTATTGTGGCAGATCGTGGCAGCGGTTTTCCTTGGGGGATTTTATCAGGCCAGGAAGGTTTTTTCTCGGATCAGGAAAAGAAAGTGACGCGTGTCGTTTCTTTTCGCGATCCGGGAGGTTTTCTCTCCTTAGCCGACGATCGCGTGATTCGCACAGTCCGCCCCGAGGGAGTCGATAACGTCGCGGTCTACCTGAGCTCGTCCGCGGTTCGGCGCCATACCCAGAACCGGAGCATCGTAATTACGCGGGTTGTGGATGGAGATCCGGCGGCGCGGAATGGGCCGATCCTCTTGGAACATGAGCGCATTCCATTTCCCAGCTACGCGCACGAATGGCCGGCGGAAATGCTGCTCGCAGCCGGCGATCTCACCCTATCGCTGTGTGAAGACCTTTTGAGCGAAGGGCTGGGATTGAAGGACGCCACACCGCACAACGTGCTTTTCGAAGGTCCGCGCGCGGTGTTCGTGGACGTGCTGTCCTTCGAACGCCGCGATGCGCGCGATCCCATCTGGCTCCCCGATGCGCAATTCACGCGGAACTTTCTGATTCCCCTGCTGCTCGACCGGCGCCTGGGGATACCCCTGCAGAGAACCTTTCTTTCACGGCGCGACGGAATGACGCCGTCCGACGCGCTGGCTGCGATTCCATGGCCGCGCCGCTGGCTCCCCCCTTTTCTCCAATGGATCACCCTTCCCGCGCGAGCTTCCCGGCTGGAGCGTCCGGCCCTGTACCGGCCGCGGCGAATGGGTGACGCCGAACAAGCCAGCTATGTTTTGCGGCACCGGTTTCGAGGCCTTCGGAAACAACTTCGCCGGCTCGCTTCCGAAGCCGCATCTTCGCCGTGGCTCGATTATGAAAGCGCACGGCCTTCCTACTCCGCCGAACAGCACGCGGCCAAGCGCCAATTCGTGGCGGAGGCGCTCGGCACCATGAGCCCGCGGCGGCTGCTCGACGTGGGCGCCAACGCTGGAGAATATAGCCTCATGGCGGCGCGGGCGGGCGCTTCGGTAGTAGCCATCGACAGCGATCCCGCGCCGGTAGGCGCGCTGTGGCATAAGGCCCACGGCAGCGGCGCCGACATTTTGCCCCTGGTCGTGGATTTCGCCCGGCCGAGTCCGGCTTTAGGCTGGCGCTGCGCCGAACAAGCGAGCTTCCTCGATCGCGCCAACGGCTTCTTCGACAGCGTGACCATGCTGGCCGTCCTTCACCACCTGATGGTGACCGATCAGATTCCCCTGGCGGAGATCTTCGATGCCGCGGCCCAATTGACGAGCCGCTGGCTGCTGATGGAATACGTCGGGCCGTCGGACATGATGTTCCAGCGGCTGCTGCGCGGCCGCGGCGATTTATACCGGTGGCTCGATCGAACCGCGTTCGAGGAGCATGCCGGCCGGCGCTTCGAAACCGTCTTTTCCCGCGAAATCCCCGGCGCCGACCGCTGCTTGTATCTGTTGCAGCGGAGAGCCTGATGGGCCGGCGCTACGCCATAGCCCTGTCCTTCGCCAATCTGGTTTACCTGAGCGCCTGGGACAGTTTGGTAGTGGGTCAGTTTGCCCCGCAGTGGCCGAACTAGATAAGGAGCGCGTGTTTTGAGTCCATCGCGCGATCCGTTCTCCCGTCAGCCAAACCGACCCTTTCCAACACCGGTCAAGCATTTGCGCTACCATGGGGGGTTCACAGGGAGGCGCATGACCGTCTGTATAGCCGCGATTTGCCATAACGGCGGATATCCAAAAATTGTCATTTGTGCCGATACTAGGTTCGCCAGTGCATTCGTTGGGTCGACTGACAGCGCTTTCAAGATAAAACCCCTTCCCTACGGCTGGCTCCTCTTACTTGCTACCGACGACTGGAATAGTGCCTTGACTCTTTACAGCCACCTTTCGAAAATATGGGGAACGCTTAAAGATAGCAGTCCTGCCGTGATATGTGACAAATTAGAGAAGCAATTCTCTCGACACCAGTTCTGTTCCAAGGCGACAGATGCGCTGATCTGTGGATTCACTAAAGGTCATGATCCGGTAGTTCTTTATTTAGGAGTAAGCCCTGAAGAGTCTCCGGCGATTGTACTGTCTGCGGTACCGGAATTCGAAACAATAGGCTGCGGCAGTGTGATAGCTCGCGTATTTCTCATGCAGCGAGATTGCGGAGCGATAAAAAGCCTTGATTACATTCTATATTCAGTATACGAGGCTAAGAAGGCTAGTGAAAAGGAGGGTAATGTAGGGCCTAAAACGCATCTGGCTATTATCGGACCGCCTTCCCCTAAAAGCCCTCACAGTTGTTCACTAATTCCGATCAGGGAGGATGGGATCAAACTCCTAGAACGGTGGCGCAGGAAGAAATGGCTCAGGTCGGTTTCGGATGTGCTCCCAGATGTCTCTACCTATATTGATAAATCAGAGGCAGATGTTACCCGAGAATTTCAATTAGGTTTTCTATCGTCCACAGATGATCTGTCAACCCTGCAGCCATTGCAGGAGCCACCCGGAGAGTCTGATGAATCCTGACGAAGTTGTAATGCATGTAGTGAAGTGCCAGCGCTGCTACGTGGTTCTCGATTTTCTTAGAGAACGCATTCGTCAAACGAGTGAACCGGCGCATTTGCATACGCATCGTGAGGTTTTGGCGCTCAATGTACGAGGTGCTAATGTGCTTAGGGTCTGGATCGCCCATTCGAATGATCTTCTCTTGCCCGTTGCAGACCGCCGGACTGTACCGCTTCTGGCCTTCAAGCGTATTGCCAAAGTACTTCACCACTTGCGCGTAGTCAACTTCATCGGCAAAAGCGTCGATCACAGCATTGAGATACACTTTCAGGCCATCGCTCGAAAGTTGTACGCGATTACTGAGCCGGCCAGCAACGTCCTGAATGAACTCAGTCGCACATCCAGCGTCGCGCTGCCCGACAAGCCAGCCGCAAACCAACTTAGTATCAGCATCGATGGCAACCCAGGTCCACACGTCACCACAGATCGCGACTTCGGCCTTTTCCTTTGTGACGTTCTTTTGCTTACAGCCGACGAAGCTCCATATCTCGTCAACCTGAATCCGCTTGCACGGCAGGTTTACCAGCGTCTTATTGAGGTATTCCGAGCAGGCCGCGCCCAACTGTACCAAGAGCTTTGCGATTGTGTTTTTCGATGCTCCAGTCATCCGAACGGTGGAGCGAATCGAGCAACCCTCAACCAGCGCCGCTACGATCTGCGCGCGCTTTTCAGTGCTCAACTGGTTCATATTTAGATTCTAAACCAGTCAAGCATAAAAAGTGAAGTACAAAATGGAGGAGAAAGTTTAAATGCAAGCCGAGCCAAGCAAGTATTCCTTAGTGGACCGGACTTTTAAATGGGCACTTATTGTGGTCGCGGGTCTCTTTATTGCTGTTTTCTGGCAATACTCGCAGAATGGCAGATATACTTTCGTGCATGGCACTGAAGATTCTCCAGCCGCAGTCATTGGCACGCGCACGGGAGAGGTTACATTCGGGCGCGCTATTCGGAGGCCTAACTGAAAATGGCGCGCACATTGGTAGACCTCAAGGATATCACTGGTATTGAGTACGAGTGTCTCCATTGTCACGCTCGGTACACAGTCCCAATCGAGAAGATCGACCGACCCGTGTTTGATTGCCCGAATTGCAAAGAGCAGTGGATCAGTTCTGAAACACCGCCAGACTCGGATTTTGCCGACGCCAGAGCGATTGATCTTTTCCTTAAGTTCCTAAAGGAACTTCAGAATAGGCACATGGGGGCCACGCTGAGGATCGAGGTTTCCGTTGATGCCAACAATGGTAAACTCCTGTCTAATCCGGCGTCGCGCGCCTAGCCGACGACTATGCTGGATTTTCACGGCTTTTTCTTTCCCCAGCGTGCCCTCGCCGCTCTGGATGCGATTGCAGATCGTTTTCGAGGCCCCAGGGCGGCTGCTCTTGCCGCGCCGCCTTTCAGCCCTCCTAGGCGTCCTAAGGCTACAGCGTGGGGGTTTTTGGAAGGGTCTAAGGCCTTTGGCTCTTCGTGGTTGTATTTGGGAGCTTGCCCAGTGGACTCAAGCATGACCTGGTATGCAAGCTGGTTCGGATCGCGCGGGCGTTTCTTTGAGCGCTCAGGCATGATGATTTCAGTATGGCAGGAGGGGATTTGATGTCAAGCAACGGAAAGTTCAAACTGACCCACTACCGACAGTTTGGCGGTCACCGACCCGCGTACGCTCTGGTATCGCAAGTCGCTGCCGACGGCACAGCAGTACGCCGCCGTGGCCGCGGACGTGCTGGCTTTGTCGCTGGTGACCTATGCGGTCTTGCGGGCCGCGGCGAAACTGCCGGCTTGGTCGCAACGCGTCTTGCTGGTGGCCGGCTTGCTGCTTACGGTGGTTCCGGTATGCGCGGTGATCGCGCGCCATATGCCCGAACGGACCCTCCCGCCGATCACATTTCGTGAAGTGTTCGCGGTGACGGGCTTGGTAGCGCTGGTCGCCTTGGGGCTCCTATTCCGTTATTTGGATTGGGCGTTGCGGGCGGCTCGCGTAGCCGCTATGGCCACGCTCCCCTCGGTCGCGGCGACCTTTGGCGGCGTCGGCGCCGTCATGCTTATGCGGCCCCAGTTGCCTCCCGATCCGCCCCCGGCCGCGCGCCTTCCCGGCGGTCCGGCGGTCCGGGTCCTGTGGTTGATCTTCGACGAGTGGGACCAGCGGCTCAGCTTCACTCATCGGCTTCGCGGAACCGCGCTGCCGGCGATCGACCGGCTGGCGGCGGTTTCGTTCGTCGCGACGCGGGCCTTGGCCCCCGAAGCCGGCGGCAAGCCGGTTCGATCGATGTACACCGTGGTTTCCATGCCATCGCTGCTGTATGCCAAGCGCGTGGTAAGCGAGCAAATTGTGGACGCGGAGCGGCTCGACCTGGAATTTGCGGACGGAAGCCGAGCTCGTTTCGGCGAACCCCCTAATTTCTTTTCGCTGGCGCACTCCCGCGGGTGGAACACGGGGCTGGGCGGCTGGTATCTGCCGTACTGCCGGTCTTTCGGCTCGCAAGTCTCGTCGTGCTACTGGGATCAATTGTACGATGGGTCCAACGCGGCCGGTCCGGGTTTCGCCGAAGCAGCCTGGCAGGAGACCCGGCTGCTCGCCGAAAATTCGCTGTTCGCCCCTTTCGGCCAAAGGCTGACCACCATTCGCCACGCCAACGAATACAGGGCGCTGGCGGACTTCGCGCGGCGCACCGCCGCCGATCCAGACATCGGCCTGGCCCTGGTCCACTTCAACATTCCGCACGTGCCGTACTTTTACAGCAACGCGAACGGAGCCACGAGTTACGACGCGACGCTTCCGTTAGTGGACCGCACGGTGGCCGAAGTGTCGATGGCGCTTGCCCAATCCGGTCAGGACGGGAGAACGGCCCTGATCCTCAGCGCCGATCATCCGGCCCGCTTTCCGACCCGCGTCGATGGCGGCCAGGACCCTCACGTACCGTTTATCGTCCACTTGCCCGGAGAGAAAACGGGCATGGCATTCGACGGCGAGTTTTCCGCACTTTCCACGGCGCCCCTAGCTCTGGCGCTAGCGACCGGCGAAGTAGCCACTCCGGAAGCGGTAGCGGCTTTTGTGACAAGGCAGACCGCGGGGCGGGCAATCGTGCCCGGGGCCCGCTAGAAAGCGGGTCCGCGCACCGAATGGAGGCGGCTGAAAAAGTACTTCACAGGCTAAAGCCCAATGCCACATGCTTTTGTGTTTGTGACACACCCGCATAAGTCGTAGGGCGGACCCCCTGGTCCGCAGCCGGCCCCCGGCCGGCTCTTCGCCGGTGTCGGAGACTTGGTGCTTGGGGAACGGAGCGGGACGAGGGCGTCCCGCGCGGACCAGGGGTCCGGCCCTACTAAGGATGCCTTGCCGTCTTGCGAAAAGTATGTGGCCGAGGCTTTAGCCTGTGGTCTGCCAAGAGGGCAGAAATAGGTTTTTCAGCCTTTCCCGAAATCTTCAAAATCGGCGCGGACCGCGTTCTGCATTTTGCGCGCGGCGGCCAGCAGCCAGCCGCTGCGGCGCCGGTTCAGATCCGCCAGTAAGACGCGCGGCTTCAATGAGCCCAGGTGAACGTTGGCGGTTTCAAATCCCATGGCGTGCAGCAGGCGGATTTCATCGCGATCCTCCGGCAGGGACGCGAGTTCGATGCGCGAGCAATCGGGGGCGAGCCGGCGCACGATCCAGCGCTTCTCGAGGCGGACGAACGGATCGCGGCAGCGTACGGCGCGGTCGATAATTTCCTGGTAGCGAATGGGCGCGCTGCCGCTGCCACGCTCGGCCCAAACACAAGCCGAGGGAGCCAGCGCCTTGGCCTCGCGCGCCACCGATCCGCCATGCCATTCGGCCACCGCGACAAAGCGCGCGCGGCCCAGGCTGCCCAGTCCCGCCACGCGGTGCGACACGCGCCAGTGGAGGCCCTTTTCGGGCATCATGCGGGCTATGCCCTTCATCGCGCCGGCCGGCGGTTCGTCGGTCACTTCCGGCAAGGCGTGGAGCTTCTCCCAATACCTCTCCGGCGCATGCAGCCGCGCCACGGCCATGCCACGCAGCACCGGGTGATTCTCGGCCAGCACGAAGGCGCGGCCGGCGGCTTCGAGGCCATCCCTGTATCCTTTCAATATCGCGTCGGCGCCGTCCTTTTCATCGCAGGCCATATTCGCCAGAAGAGCGCTGGCGGCGAGGCGGATCAGATCGTTGGTGTAGGGCATGGGGAAGGCCTCGTCGAAGTCGTTGATGCCCCAGATCAGGCGGCCTTCGATGTCGCGCCAGGTTCCGAAGTTTTCCACGTGGAGATCGCCCACGGCCAGCACGGAGGGAGCGCGCGCCGCAATGCCCACCACCTCCGCCCACGTCTGGGCCCAGCGATAGAACGTCGCTCGCAGGAACGGGAAGACGGCCGAGCGCATCTGCTCGTGCTTGAGGGCGAGGTCGCCGTCGAGAAGCGTCAGGTGGCGCGCGAGCCAGGTCTCGTAACGTTCGGTGGCTTTGGCAATCTTCATATAGCCCTAATCTCCGCATAGGGCTGGGGTCAACATCCACTTAAGCATGCCATTCGGCTGCGCGCCCAAATCCTTGAAGTCGATGCGCACCAGTGCGGCCTTCTTCATATCCACGGCCAGGGCGGGGGAACGAAGGAGGAATGCCGTCATCGAGCTCATCAGCGGTTCGTGGCTCGAGAGCAGGATGGATTCTTCGCCGCGGCGCTGGCGGATTTCATTCCAGGCGTCGTGCGGCGAGGCCATCGGTTCGAGCGTTGCGGTCTGAACCACTTTGCCTTGATAACCTAACGCCTGCGCCGCGATGGCCGCGGTCTCCAGAGCTCGGCGATAGGGGCTCGAAAGGATCAGGGTAGGAGCGACGCCGGCTGCTCGCGCGCGCTTCAGCACGCGGCGCAACTTTTCCTTGCCCTCATCAGTGAGCGCCCGTTCCGGATCGGACTGACCCGGCCGGGCGTCTTCGGCAATGGCATGACGAAGCAGGTAAATCGAAACGAAAACGGCCATCGAAACCAGTGTATGACGCGGACGGGCAGCTTTCAGGATTGTTTGACCCATTTCCCCGCCGCCCGGAGAGCCGCTTCCACGGTCGCCAGCGGCAGCGCAAGGGAAAGCGGAGCGTCCAGTAGCGAGAGTGCGCCGTAGCTCGCATACCAGGCCGCGACGCTCGCGCTCTTCGCGTCGATGAGCATCGCGACGCCTCCCACTTCCGCGGACGCCAACAGGCATCGTTTGCCCGCCGACAGCAGAAGCTGCCCGCCGAGACCTTGCCCTTGCGCCTTGAGATCGACGGCCAAACGCGCCAACCGGAATGCGGGCACGTCGTGACGGGCCAGGCCGCGGCGGATAGACTCCGGCGTGCGTGCGAAAGCAATCGAAGCTGGGCTCAGGCTATAGTAGCCGAGTATCGTTTTGTTGTCGGCATCGTCGATCGCGAGGAAGGTCTTTGCGCCGCCCATCTGGTGGTTCTGGCGGGCATAGCGCCGCAGAAACTCATTCAGCGCCTCTTCGCCGCAATCGAAGGCCTCCCGATCATGCCCTTTGCCGATGGGTTCCTCGTGCCAGGCCTTCCGGCTCATTTTCGGTTCGGCAGCGCCCTTGCCGCGGCTAACAGTTTCGCGTTCGGCTTGGGCGGGTTCTCGAGCAGAGCCAAAACGCGCCGGCTGTCCCGCTCGGAAAGGTCTAGACGTTCCGCTTCCCGGATCACCGCCCTGGCGGCGCTCAAGCTACATTGCCGGACGAAATCCGTCAAATCGGTGCGCCGCAGCGCCGCCGCCCGGAGAAGGATTGCCTTTTCCTCGGCCGGAATCCGCAGCGACATCCGGCTATTGTCCTCAACCGCGGGTCTCGGCATATCGTTGCCTCTTTCTCCTGTACATATTCAAATAGTACATGCTCCGATTTGCAAACGTCAATCTGTACGTCTTGATTGCGCACAGTTTGGATCTCCCAGGCGCACGATCTTGGCGGCCCACCTCACTGGTGAACTGCCGTAAAGAGGGTCTGCACGCCCGGAACGCCGCCCAGGGTGAACGTGAGCGGGACAAGGTCGCTGTCAGGCACGGGGGGCACTACGACGTTGAACTGATAGAGCCCAACCAATCCGGGCGCCAAGCCCTGGTAATGGAGGCTTGCGGCTGCCTGGCCGAAAAGAATCTGCAATGGTGACGAGAGCTGATTTTGAGCGGGCACGATCTGGCCGGCGGGAACGTTGGGCATTACCGGGCCGAATCCGACGCCGTACATCGTGATCGTCTCGCCCGGTTTTGCGGGTCTCGATGCCAGCCCCGGGATGGCGCCCGCCGGAAGAACGTAAGTCGCGGCGTCGGAGAGCAGTGCCACCACATACTGTTTCCCGCCGATCTGGAACGAGGGGGGCGCCAATAATCCCGGCTCGGCTGGATTTACGGCAACGCTTACGGGAGCGCTGGTTCCATTGGCGTAGGTGACGGTAAGCTCGAGCGCGCCTCCGGTAGCGATGTTGGATGGCAATTGAGCATTCACCTGGGTTGGGGAAATGTAATCGACAAAGGCCGCTTGTCCTCCGATGGTGACGAAAACGCCATCGAGCGAAGTGGGGGCGTTGTTGCCGCTGAAATCCGCGCCAATCCAAGCGCGCGAATCGGGCGCGAGGCCCGATCCATAGATCTCGACCCACGACCCCGGCGCGACGCTGGAGAAACCGCCGAAGCCCGACGCGCTGACCGCTCCGCTCACGGAAGGGGCCGGAAGTGGGCCACCATTCCAGGTCCAGGTGTCGGCGAGGATGACCGAGTTGGGATCGGCCCCGGCCGCGCCCCCGAACAATACCGCGAAATCGTGAGCGGCGTCGTACGCCATGGCGTGGCTGTCTCGCGTCGAAGGGCTGGTTTGCGGAGAGTGCTGAGTCCAGCGGGAACCATCCCACACCCACGTGTCGTTCAGATCCGAGAAAATCACGGTGATTCCGTTGAAGGCGTATACGCCGCCTCCAAACAGGACAGCTTCGCTGTGGGCGGAATCGTATCCCATGGCCGGGCTCTCTCGCGCCGAAGGGCTGGTTTGCGGAGATGGCTTTGTCCAGTTGGACCCATCCCAGAGCCACGTGTCGTTGAGGAGGGCGCCATTGTTGTTTCCCCCGAACAGGACAACTCGAGCATGGGCGGAATCGTATGCCATGGCGCCGAAGCTTCGCCCTGGCGGGCTCAACTGCGGAGATTCCTGGGTCCAGTTCGTGCCGTCCCAGACCCAGGTATCCGCGAACTGGATGGCGCTAGTTCCGGCAAACAGGACGACCTGACCGTGCCCGGAGTCGAAAGCCATGGCATGTGCGAAACGAGCGGGTGGGCTCGATTGCGGAAATTTCTGTGTCCAGTTGGAGCCGTCCCACACCCAGGTGTCACTGAAGTAGCCGGGGCCGAGGAGGCTGGCTTCGCCGTTTCCGCCGAACAGGACCACCTGGCCGTGGACGGAATCGTATGCCATGGCGTGAGCTTCCCGCGCCGGAGGGCTGTTTTGCGGAAACTTCTGCGTCCAGTTGGCCCCGTCCCACACCCACGTGTCGTTATACAGGCCGTTGTTGGCGTTTTCTCCGCCGAACAAGACCACCTGGCCGTGGGCGGAATCGTATGCCATGGCATGAGCGAAACGAGAAGGCGGGCTGGCTGGCGGAGACTGCCTGGCCCAGCCGGCGTTCTGGGCCGCCATAGCCGGTGCAAGAAGCAACGCCAGGGCCGCAAGGGCCGGCCACTTTGGTATTCTCAAGGGTCGATGTCCTCGGAATTGCTGGTAGCTGAACTGCGAACGGCTTTCGCCATCAGTGTATGACGCGGCGGAAGGCTTTCCGGTTGTGGTTGTTTGGCGTCGGGCGAGGTAAGCCGTGTTACCACGGCGAATGTAGCGCAATAAAGCAAGACGAACGGTGGTTTCTATGAATGCTCTGCCAAACTTTCCGCGCATCACGCCGTTTCTTTGGTTCGACTCGAACGCCGAAGAGGCGGTCGAGTTCTATTTGAGCGTGTTTCAAAACTCGCGGCGGCTTGACGAGCTGCGCAATACCCACGAACGCCAAGGGCCGAAGGGCGGCATTCTCACCATTGCCTTCGAGCTCGATGGCCAGAAGTTTACGGCGCTCAACGGCGGCCCGGCGCATCAATTCACCGAAGCAATTTCATTCGTGGTGCGATGCGACACGCAGCGGGAAGTGGACCACTACTGGTCGAAGCTTTCGGCCGGCGGCAAGGAGATTCAATGCGGCTGGCTGAAGGACAAGTTCGGTGTTTGCTGGCAAATTGTGCCCGCGCGCCTGCCCGACCTCATCCAGCACCCGAAGGCGATGCAAGCGATGCTGCAGATGAAGAAGCTCGACATTGCGGAGCTGGAACGCGCGGCGGAGTCGTGAGTAGTCCATAAGGAGCGTACCCGACCAGATCCGGCGACCGCTCGGTTGACAGTCGCGGCTCCGACTCGCGGGTCTCGTGGAGGTTCGAGGATGACGGGACGGGACTGAAGCTAATGAAGCTCGACAGGGTTGCTTACCGCGGTCATCTTGCCCGTGAGGGTCTCCTGGATCAGGACTCGGAGGTTATAGGCGCCGGGCGGGGCGTGGAGCGAGAGGGAGACGGTGAGACCCGTGGCCGAAAGCGCTTCGAAGCCGGGGGCTTTCAGGGCCAGGTCGGCTACCGCCTGCCGGCCGACGACGAAATTACCGGCGCCATCGAGCAGCGCCGCGATCACGGTCAGCTTTTGGGTACGGCGGTCTTTTTTTCTCTCGAAATTCAGCCGGCTGACGTCGATCCAGGCCTTGGCGACGACCCTGGGGCCGGTATCGGAAGTGCCGGGCTCGGCGGTGATGCGGGCGGCAATGCCGGAAGGCGAATCGGTACTCATCAAGAGGCGATCGCGGTCCGGCGGGCGCGACTGGCCGACGGCGGGCGCCTCCTTGGCGGGGGCGTCTCTAGGGGGCGCGTAGTAGCCGATGCGCGCTTCCACGGTGTCATGGCGGCCGCCGGTGAGCCGGACTTTCAATGGATGATACTTGCCGTCCTGGACCACGTCATTGGGAGCGAAACCGAGCACGTACATGACCTCGGGGAGGGCGCCGAGGCGGCGCAACCCGAGGGCCAGATCGTTATTGTTGTGGAAGAACTGGCCGCCGGTCGATGAGGCCAGCATCGCCAATGGATCGTCCTTGGCATCCTGGACGCGGCTCTGCACCCGAATTTCGGCGACTTGCACGCCGCGGCCCTGCATTAACGGTGACGGTGACGGTCTGCTGGCATCGCCGCTCGGAATCATGGCGTGGAGTCCCATCGGTTGCGCGGCGCTGACGATCACGCCGGCGTGGAGCGCCGCCGTGCTGAGCGCCTGCAGCTCTCGCTCCTGGCCTTCGGCAAGGAATCCGGCGGAAGTTAGCAGCACCAACCGCTCGCCCGGCATTTTGCCCACCGCACTCACAACCGAAGCAATCGCGCGCATTGTGGCGGCGGTGTTGGCGCCGGCGTTTTCCCAGATGGCTTCGGCCATCGCCTCCACGGCCCGCACCGCCGCCTGGTGGTCGTTGATATGCTGACACTGGTCAAACTGCGCCGCCTTGGCGTTCAGCAGATCGTTGTCCAGATGGTTGGCGATCAGGTAGGCTTCGTATGCCTGGATGACGAGGCACTGGTGAAGCTCGTCGGAATATCTCGCGTGGGGCTCGACCGCTTCGATGGCCCGGCGGAGCTCCGGCACGTCGTTGGTGAATTCGACGGTTTGGGCCAAGGCCGTAGTGAAGATCGCCACCAGATCGCCGGGCGCGAGAGCTTCGGAGACGAACTTTTTCGCGGCAGTTTTGCCGTAGACCAGGCTGGCAAAGTCGGTATTCAGATCGTCCAGCACGAGCGCGATATAACGTCTCCGCGATTCGGAGTTCGGCTGGGGGGCGACAGCCGGCGAAGACGCGTTTCCCGGGGCGGCGCTCGGAGCGGCTTCGAACGCGCCGGCGCGCGGGAAGGTCTCGACGGAAAAGGCGGAAATCTCCCGCTTCTTCCCCGCGTCGAAAATTTCGAAATCCTCGCGTTTGAGACCGGGGATTGCGACTCCCTTGGAGTCGCGAACCACGGCCGGGACTTCCACCAGTTCCACCTGGGTGCGGATAACGGCAGGCGAGGGCGACGGCGAATATGGGCTGGCGTGCAACCTCATCTCACCGGCGCCGATCGGCGTTTGAGCGGAGAGGGCCGCGGCGAGGGAGAGTAGAGGAATGACGCTAGCGACGAATCGCCACGCTTGGTAGAAGGTTACGAACATCGGACCATCGTTATTGTATGTCATTCGTAGTGAAGGGCTCGATTGGGATCGATTGCGGCCGCGCGGCGAGCGGGAATATACGATGCCAGCATGGTGACGGCGACCAGGGCCAAGGGGACGAAGAGGAACGTCCACGGGTCGAAGATACCTCGTTCCGCGAGACGCGTGAATAGCGCACGGATTCCGTGAACGAGTCCTAGACTTCCGGCGAGTCCGGCGGCGGTTCCGAGCAAAGCGAGCCTGAGACCTTGGTTTAGCACCATGCGCAAGATGTCGAGCCTTCCGGCGCCAATTGCCATCCGTATGCCGATCTCACGCGTGCGCCGGCTCACGGAGTACGCAATCAGCGCGTAAAGGCCGATCACCGCCAGGCTGAGACCCAACAGCCCCATCGTCCCCACGAGTTGCACGACCAAGCGTAAAGTCTGCAGGCTTTGGCGCCGATAATATTCATGCATGGTGCGTACATTGAACACGGGCTGACGGGCATCGACAGAGGCCACAAGCGTTCGGAGGGCCCCGAGCAAATTGCCGGCATTGGCAGCGCCGGTCTCGACCATCAGCGTCATACCGGCCTGAGGGTTCTGTGCCAAGGGCCGATAGAAAAATGGCGCGCGATCCTCACCCACGAACGCATACCAGGTGGTTTTGGCTACCCCGATCACTTCAACCCACGGACCGCCGCGATCACCCAGCCGGAACCGCTTGCCGATGGGGTCGGAATTCGGCCAGTAAGTGGACGCGAACACCTCGTTAATTACGGCTACCTGAGCGGAGGCAGCGGCATCGGTGGCGCGAAACCCCCGGCCCCGCACCAGTGGCGTTCCCATGGTTTCAAAGTACTGGTCGCTCACGGTGTAGGTATACGCGGAGCGGCTCTCCCTGCCGGGCAGGGACTCGACGCCTTCCGGTAAGATGCTTGCCAACGGAGGAACGAACTCGGTAGGCGTCATCTGCGAAAGCGCGGCGTGGTTCACGCCGGGGAGCCGGCGCGCCCGTTCGAGAAGGGTTCGATAGAATTCGCCGGTCTGTTCGGGGGTGTAGCGAACGAGCGTGGGATCGAAAGACATCATCGCCAGGCGGTCGGTTCGGAAGCCGGGATTGGCAAATGCCGTGGATTGGAAGGTGCGGATGAAGAGCGCCTCGCCGCACAGCAGCATCAGCGTCACTGCGACCTGCCCGGCGACCAGAGCGCTGCGTCCCCAGGTGCGGCCAACGGAGCCGCCGGTCTCGCCGGCCTTAAGGGCGGGGACCAGGCCGGCGCGCACGCTTCGGATGGCGGGCGCGAGCCCAAACAGCAAGGCGCTCAGAACTGTGGCGGCGAGGCTGAACATCAAAACGCGATGGTCCAGTTGGAAGGACAGATATTGCGGCAGATCGGTGGAGAACGAAACGACGTTCGATAGATAGCGCACGCCGGAGTTGGCAACAAGCAGGCCGAGCGCGCCGCCGGCCAGCGCCAGAATCGAACTTTCGGTGAGCAGTTGCTGGACGAGGCGCCGCCGTCCCGCGCCGATCGCCAAACGCACGGCCATCTCGCGCGAGCGCGCTCCGGCGCGGCCGAGCAGAAGACTCGCCACATTCGCGCAGGCGGCCAGCAGGACCAAAATGGAGATTCCCAGCATCATGGCGGACAGCGCCACATTCTGCGGCCATTGTGCTGCTCGCGCCTGGAACTCTGTGCGGACCATGAACCCACGATTCGAATCTGTGTCGGGATAAGCGGCCGCAAGGCGCTTTGCGAGCGCGGCGGTCTCAGCGCCGGCCGTTGCCGCGCTGATTCCCGGCTTGAGCCGGCCTTTCACCGTGAACCAACGCAAGCTGCGCTGGCGGATCGCCGATTCGCCCCAGGAGGCGACTCGCGGCAGCATCATGATGGGGATGTAGATGTCCGGATGGAGGATTGGCTCGGTTCCGATAAAGAATTGCGGCGCAACGCCGATGACCGTGAATTCGACGTCGTTCATGCGGAGGGTGCGGCCGACAATCTTCGGATCCGCGCCGAAGTCCTGTTGCCATGCGCGATAACTCAGCACGGCTACGGCGTTGCGGCCGGGGACACGGTCTTCTTCCGTGGAGAAGCCGCGGCCGAGCGAGGGTTGTATCTCGAAATCGCGGAAATAGTTGCCGCTGACGGCGATTGCCTGCTTCAGTTGGGGTAACTCGTTTGGCTTCTCAACCACTCCGGTGCGCAGGTCCGTAAACGCGATCAAACCGCGGAAGGACCGATTCCGGTCGCGGAGATCGGCGTAATCGGGATACGAGATTCCGCTATGGCCGCCAATGCGAGCACCGGGCGCCGTGCCGACGAGGGTTACGATTTCATTTGCCCTGGGTACGGAGAGCGGGCGCAGCAGAAGCGCATCCGCTATGCTGAACACCGCCGAAGTGGCGCCGATTCCAAGCGCCAATGAGAGTATCGCAATGGCGGTAAAGGTGGGGCTTTTCGGTAGCGTGCGTGCGGCGTAGCGCAGGTCCTGGAGGAGGTTGTCGATGAAGGTCATGGTCTTCGCCCCTCGCGGCGGAGCCCTTCGTGCACCAGCATCTTGAGCAAGGTTTGGTACCCGATGCCTTTGCGCGTGGCGATCTCGCGAGCTTTCGCCAAATCGGGCCCGGGCAAGCGCAATGCAATCTGAGTGGTGGCTGTCCGGTTCAGTTGGCCTACCAGGCGCGACCCTTTTGGGACGTTTCCCTTCTGCGCCGTAGCCGATTTTTGCTTTACGAACGTGCGGCCCTCACGACCGGCCCACCAGTCCGCCTCTTCCGCTTCGCTCGCGAACTTAGGCAACTCGTTTGTCTTTTTCATCGCGTTATTCCCCTTGCACCCGCCTTGTCAGGTAGTCCTTTTTCTGTCCGGCGTCCAGATCGTACGCCGTCACGACCCGGATGGCTTCGCCCCGTTCGGTTACGATAGCGGCCAGCAACCTTCCCTCGTTCGTTTCGCAGTAGTAGACATAGCGCGGCTCCTGTAGCACATCTTGTTTGTAGATCAGGATCGGGTTGTTCGAAAGGCCCTCCTCTACCTCCGCGGCCTTGATCCGGTGAGCTCGAATCTTGCGGAGGTTGTTCTCGTCCCAGTCGAACACGTCACTTTCTATTGTATATGCAACGCATAGTGTCGCCGATGTCCACAGCTTCCTTTCTACCACGGTCGTAAGGTCGGTGCGGCGAGTAATCTGTAAAGAACACCACCACGGCGCCATGCCGTTCAGCCGCTTCGTCGATTAGCATGGAGTGGTGCCCCGTTATGCGGCCGTCGATATCGGCAGCAACTCGATTCGGATGGAGGCCGCGGAAGCGGTTCCGGGTCAAGGGACGCGGATTCTGGCTTCCGATCGCGAAGTGACGCGCCTGGGCGAAAGCGTGTTTCGCACGGGCGTGGTGAGTGAAGACGCCATGCGGGCGAGTTGCGCGGTGCTCGCGCGAATGGCGGAGTTGTACCGGCGGCTGGACGTGATTGGCGTGCGGGCGGTCGCGACCAGCGCGATTCGCGACACGCGCAACCAGAAGACGTTTTTGGAGCGCGGGTCGGCGGCGCTGGGCGTACCGATCGAGATCATCTCGGGACGGGAAGAGGCGCGGCTGATCCACCTGGGGGTGGAGAGCACCTGGCCGCAGGGGGACAAGCGCGCGCTGATCCTCGATATCGGGGGCGGCAGCGCGGAAATTGTGGCGGTGGAGCAGGGGCAGTTGCGCGAGGCTTTTTCGCGGCCGTTAGGGGCGGTGCGGCTGAACGAGATCTTTTTGGAAGACGACCCACCTACGCCGCGCCAGTTGCACCGCATGCACCAGTTCATCGAAGGGAAGCTTTCGGAAGCGGTGCGGAGGCTGGGGCGGAACGGGTGGGAGCGGGCGATTGCGACTTCGGCTACGGCGTCGGCGGTGGCGAGCGCGGTGGCGCGGCTGCCGGGCGCGGGGCGGGAGGAAATCGACCGGCTGCGCGTTTCCACGGCGCAAGTACGCAAGTTGTACCGGAAGCTTTCCGGGCGCGACCTGGCGGGGCGGCGGAAGGTGACCGGCATCGGGCCGCGGCGCGCGGAAATCATCGTTCCGGGCTTGGCCGTGCTGCAGGATTTTCTGGACGCGTTTGGGTTGCGCGGCTTCTACTATTCGCGGGCCGGCGTGAGAGACGGCATCATTGCAGATCTCGCGGCGCGCAACGTGGGCGCCGAGCGGGCGCGTTTGAGCCGTGAGCAGCGCCGCGAAGTGGAGCAACTGGCGCGGCGCTTCGGCGTGCCGCTCGACCGGGCGCGGGCCGTGGCGCACATGTCCCACCTGCTGTTCCTGGCCTTGCAGCCGCTGCACAGCCTGCCGGCGACGTATGGGAAGCTGCTCGAAGCGGCGTCCTACCTGGCCGATGTGGGGCACTATGTTTCGAGCTCCAGCCATCACAAACACTCCTATTACGTGATTGCGAATTCGGACCTGGCCGGCTTTACGGAGCGCGAGCGGCTGACCATCGCGGCTCTGTGCCGCTATCATCGCAAGGCGCTGCCTTCGGCCATGCACGCCGCGGTTCAACACGTGCCCGTGGAGGAGCGCCGGCCGCTGGCGCTGATGATTCCGCTGGTGCGCCTGGCGGATAACCTGGTGGGCGACGAGCCGCAGCAACACATCGATGGCGTGGCGTGCAAGCTGCAGAACGGCCAGGTGACTCTGGAGATTCGCGCGACCGGCGATCTGGACCTGGCGGAGTGGGGCGCCGAGCAAGCCGGGGAAGCGTTTCGGCTGATTTATAACCGGCCCATGGAAGTGACGCGGGCGAAGGGGTAGCCCAGCAGCATGCTGGTGGGACAGACGATCGTTTGTTGTCGTCTGTCGAGCGGTCGACCTGAAGGGGAGCATGAGGAGCATGACAGACGACACAAAACGATCGTCTGTCCCACAGACCTAGGGGAGCCGCAAACAGCCAGGCGCCAGAAAATGTTTGCGGATGGGAAAAGGTACTGAGGTGTTGTACTTCGGCACCTGTTAGACTGAAGTTGCAGCCCCACACCGCGGGCGGCACGGCAGTCATGATCCTCGGCGAAGCCTTCCGATTCAGCGCGCAAGCCTTGCGCGCCAATCCTATCCGCAGTCTGCTGACCGGCCTGGGCATGGTCATCGGGACCGCGTCGGTCATCCTGGTGGTGACCATTTCCCTCACCAGCCGCGACTACATTCTGGAGCAGATCGAAGGCATCGGGTCCAACATCGTCTTTGGGTATTACGTCACCAGCGGCCCCACCGTGGCTTCGGCCGACGCCGACTACGTTAAAATGTCCGACGTCGAGGCGGTGCGGCAGGACCTCGCAGGCGACATCGTCGCGGCCACCGGCGTGATGTCCAGCTTCGAACGCGTGCTCGTCGGCAGCCGCCAGCGCGAGGTCAAAGTGATCGGCACCGACCAGGAATACCGCGCGGTGCGCAACATCGCGATCAGCGCGGGCCGCTTTCTCGATGCGAGCGATCTCGCCCTGCGCGAAAAGGTGATCCTGCTGACCGACGCTCTGGCCGATCGCATGTACGGCGGGCGGGCCAACGCGCTCGGCCAACAGGTGCGGCTGTTCGGAATCGAATTCACCGTGATCGGCACGTTTCACGAGCGCGTGGAGACTTTCGGACAATCGGAAATCGAGCGCGACACCATCCTCATGCCGATTACCGTGCTGCGATATTTCACTCCCGTGGAACGCATCGACCCCATGTATGTCGAGGCCCGGTCGCCCGAACAGGTCGAAAGCGTGGCCGCGCGCGTTCAGGAGATCCTCGAAAGCCGGCACCGGCCCGGCGCGCCCTATCGCGTGGAAACGCTGACCGCCATTCTGAACGCCGCCAGGAATATTTCCGTGATTCTCTCGCTGGTATTGATTCTGGTCTCCGCCATCGCGCTGGTCATTTCCGGCATCGGCATCATGAACATCATGTTGGTCACCGTGACCGAGCGTACCCGGGAGATCGGCGTGCGTTTGGCGGTGGGCGCTTCGGCGCGCGACATCCTGCTGCAATTTCTGGTGGAAGCGATGATGGTGAGCCTGGCCGGCGGATCGGCCGGCATTCTGGCTGGCGTAGCGGTGCCGCTTGCAGTGGAGCTGTTCACCGATATATCGATTCCGATTTCGCCGGTGGCGATTGCGGTGGCATTCGGTGTGTCGTGCCTGGTGGGCCTGGTGTTCGGCATCCTGCCCGCCAACCGAGCTGCGCACCTCAACCCGACCGAAGCGCTGCGGTATGAGTGAGCGTCAACGGACAGCTCAGTTGCCCACGTTCACCACTTCGAAATGGAAGCGATGAGGCGGGAGCAGAGCGGGAGTCTGACGGGCCAGGTGCGACCAGGTGTGGAAGGCCGAATCGGCGACGGTGGAGTTCAGGTAGAGCAAGAACTGGCTGGAGCAACAGCCGATGGGTGGCGGCTGGCGGAACGTGAGGCGCAAGCCGACGGCGCGCTCGATGGTGACGCCGGGGGTGGAAATCTGTTTCTCGCGAAGCAGGGTGACGAAGCTGGCGCGGCCGGCGTGGGGCCAGACATCCGGCTGCAGCAGCGGGCGCAGCACGCCTTCGGATTCGAAAGTGATCTCGCACTGGCGAATCCACTCGAGCACGGAATCGCCCCAAGACCAATGATTCCTTAGGCCCTTGTATTGTTCGGCAAGTTGCAGAGCGAGCTCGAAAGTGCGCTGTTCGAGGGTGGCGCGGTCGGCATCGCTGGGGGCGAGCATTTCCTCGGCTTCCGGCATGGCGGAATCGAGGTCGGCCGGGTCGTTCTCGCCGGAAATGAATGCCACTCCGTGGAGCAGCAAGGGCGGCAACTCATGGGTTTTGCCGCCGGGAATTTCGATATAGCATTGGTCCGCCATAGCGTCCCCCTACCTATACATATCGACGTAAATGCGCGCTTCCTCTGTTCCATTCTTAGCACGCAATGGGCCAAATTGAGCCCAAAATGTTTTCATCTGTGACATTCATTGCGCTTATGGAAGCTTTAGCAATCCATGCGGTGTGCTGCCAGACAGGGGCAACGATACCCAGAACGGTGCGTGCTATGATGCCGGTTTGGCATGGCGGATTATTCGATCGGAGTGGATTTAGGCGGCACCAACCTACGCGCGGCGGCTATCGATCGCGGCGGCGCGATGCTGGAGGGGATCTCCGGCGTAACGAATTTCTCGGCGGGACGCGACGCCGTTCTGGGCGACATCGTGCAGGCCATCGAAGCGTTGCGGGAGCGCCACGGCAAGCAGGGGCTGGCGGGAATCGGGGCCGGCGTGCCGGGCTTTATCCGCATTCGTGAAGGCTTTATTACCAATTCTAATAACCTGCCGTATCTGGAGAATTTTCCGGTGCGCGACGAGTTGGCGCGGCGGCTCGGGACCAAAGTGATTTTGGAAAACGACGCCAACGCGGCGGCTCTGGGCGAGAAATGGGTGGGCGCGGGCAAAGGTGTGGACGACTTGGTGCTGCTGACGCTGGGCACGGGCGTTGGAGGAGGAATTATTTCAGGCGGGAAGGTGCTGCGCGGCGCGGTGGGAATGGCGGGCGAGGTGGGACACACGACGGTGGTGCCGGATGGAAATCCATGCGGCTGCGGCAACCGCGGCTGCCTGGAGAAGCACGCTTCCGCCACTTCGGTCGCGGCCATGGCGGGCATGATGCACCTGGGCGCCGATTTGAGCGCGCGGGCCGTGGCGGAAATGGCCAAGCTCGAAACTGAAGAAGGCGAGAAGGCGCGGCACATCTGGCGGGTGTTTGGCGACGCGCTGGGCGTGGCGCTGGCGAACCTGGTGAACATCTTCAATTTTCCGTTGTACCTGCTGAGCGGCGGCGTATTGCCGGCCTGGGAGTTTTTCGCGCCGTCCATGCTGGAGACGGTGGCGCGGCGGTCTTTTACCTACCGTGCGACACAGCCGGAAACCCGCATCGCACCGGCCACGCTGGGCAACGAAGCGGGACTCTACGGCGCGGCTTATCTATCGTGGCTGGGGGAGTGACGGGCGGGCTGGTTACTTGCCTGCAAGCTTGTCCACACGCCGAGTTAATTCTTCGATCTTCAGATCGCGTTCGAGCCCGGCCTCGATCCGCTGGAGGGAGTCTCTGATTGGTGAGAACTCGCGCTTGACCGAGACCTTCATGCTGGCAATCGGCGTCTCGATGTTCTGAAAGCGCAGATTTAATTCCCGGTCGTCCATGCTTCCTTCCGCCCTGGCTTTTATGTTACCTGAGGTCGACCGACGATCGTGGCGCAGGCTCTCGGCCTAATGCCGCATACTTTTGTGTCCGTGACACACCCGCATAAGTTGTAGGGCGGACCCCCTGGTCCGCATAGGCGTTAAAATAAGCCGCCGCACACCACCGTATGTTGTGGACGGCAGAAATCGCGTTTCCAAGATCTTGCGGTCGGGACGGCATATTTTAACGCCTATTCCCTGGTCCGCGGCCGGCCCCCCGGCCGGCTCTTCGCCGGTAGCGGAGACTTGGTGCTTGGGGAAAAGAGCGGGACGAGGGCGTCCCGCGCGGACCAGGGGGTCCGCCCCACTAATGATGCCGTGCCGGCTTGCGAAAAGTACGTGGCGCGGGCTGTCAAGCAGGCTCTCGGCCTGCCGTGCCGGCACTTTTGCCGACACGTTGGATTCTCACTCGCGCTGGCCCAGGCGTTCCCAGGAGTGGGGACGCGGCACGCTGAGAGCGTGCGCCACGTAATTTAGTCAGCGGCGGGCGAGCAGGCGGTAGCCTTCGATCTCCAGCGGCGGATTGAGGGGTCGATAGTTGGCGGCGATCCAATTCTCGATGGCCGCGAAATGCACGCTATCGGCGGGGGCGCTGGGGAAGACACGTTGGACGGTGCGGGCATCGAGGGGAAGATAGAGCACCCAATCGGGCGGGTTGCGTTTGAGATCGGCGAGGGCGGAAGCCTGGTCGGCGGCGGTCATCATGCCGGGGCCGAGATAGGAGTAGCGGGTGGGATTGGCCGCCTGGGTCAGGAAATAGAACAGGGGCAAATACGGATGGACGTACAAGGGCTGAGAGGGGTGAACCAGCGATAGCAAGCGGGCGATGGCGGGGCGGACCGCCGGAGCGAGCCTCAGATTACCGGCCGGCGATGGGATGGTAGCAGCGGAGGCAATTGCCTGGCCGCTTTCGACTAGCGACACCACGGCCCAGGGAAGCATGACGGCCGCGACAGCGAGGCCGAACCAGCGTGGCGCCCGAACCGCCAGCAACAGTCCGGCCAGCGCATAGCCCAGCGGAGCCACTGTGGCGAGGTGACCGATATCGGGCCGCGGCCAGGTGGTGAGGACCATGGCAACCATCACGGCCAGCATCCAGGCAATGGAGAATCGGAGCGGTTTCGACACACTTCGCCAAGCGAGCAGCCAGCCCAGCAAGGAGACGACCGGAAGAATGGCGGGTAGCGCGGCGATCAGAAAGAGGAAGGCGCGGAGAGGCGCGGGGGCGGCTGCGGTGGAATCGAGAAAACCTTGCCAGCCTCCGTTGAACCGGCCATAAGGCGTGACGTTGACGCGCGCGTAATTGGCCGCGGTCCAGGCAAGCTGATGGAGAAACGGCAGGGCGATACCGCGCGCGAGCATGAATGCCGCGGCGGCGGCCCATACGCCCGCGCACGCGGCGAGATACGGCCACAAGAACCCGCGCCGGGCGATCAAGGCTACGACAGTCCCTGCCGCGACCAAAACCATAGTAGGAGTACACACGGCGGCGGCGCCGGCGAAGAGGCCGGCCAGAATCCACCACATGCGTTTGCCGCTCAGATGCCCTTCCACGCCGCAGGCTACCGATAGAAGAGCGAGCGCCGCGCTGTCCCAGCGATGGCTGGGCGAGAGCAGCACGGGGTTGGAGGCTTCGAGACCGAGGAACACCAGCACGGTGAGAGCACCGGCGCGCGGATATCCCAGCCGCGCCATGAGCCAGAAGACCACGGCGCACTGGAGCGAGAAATCCAGACAGACGATGATCCGCCCGGCGGCCAGGGTAATGCCGAGAATCCGGAAGGCGAGCTCTTGCAGCCAGAAACTGCCGGGCGCGAGGTAAGCAAAAAAATCGACGTAGAGCCGTTGGCCGTGAGCCATTCGTTCCGCCGCATCGAGCAGGATACCCTCGTCGATATTGAGGACGAGGCGCCGCATCTCGAAGCGCGCCAGCAGCAGGGCGACGGCGGCGAAAATGGCCAGACTAAGGAATCGGTTCCGCAATGACGATCCCGTTTTCAAACTGCTCCCTATGGCTGCCGCTCGGAAACGCGCGAAGCCGAGCCGCGACCGGGAGGAGGTGTGAAGACATACAGCCACGGATGAACACAGATGAACACGGATTAAAACCAGGGCTCTTATTTGCATTATCTGTGTTCATCGGTGTTCATCCGTGGCTCAAAGCGATTCTTCCATAGCTCATGCGGGAGCGGCCGCACGCGAATATGTTACCGAACTTCTGAATGTGCCTGGGCAAGAGCCTTGTTATACTCGTGATTTCCCATGGCGAATCCGAAGTACGCGGTTTCCGAAAAGCCGATACCGGTGGCGGAGCTGGTGGACACGTTGAGCGACGGCGCCAAAGTGAAGCGGCGCATTCCGCGCATGCGGGCCTGCAACGAGAAAGACGAGAAGGGCAAGCTGTGCGCGGGGCACCTGAAGCGGTGGTACTTCTTCGGCGACGAGGTCAAGCGGAAGTTCGGCGCGAACGCCGAAATCTACCGCTGCGAACATTGCAAGACGCTCTACCTCCCCAATCCGGAAGAGGCGCCGCGCACCGGGACATTGGCGTACTAAACTCTTGCCGGCCGCCGGGCCGGATTCACCGCCGTTGTGCGGCTTCGCACGGACTCGCCAATAATGAACCCATCCATCCAATAACAGGACGCCCGTGATAAAATTGGGCAACAAGCCTTTTTTTAGGGGGGAAGAAATGCAGGTTCGTTCGTATCGCGGAAGTGTTTTCTTTTGCGCCGTCTCGATGTTTTTTCTCTGCGCGAGCACGGCTTACCCACAATCCACTGGAACCATTACGGGCACGGTTGTCGATCCGACCGGTGCGCCCGTGCCGAATGCGGCCATCGCGGTCAAAAACTCAGGCACCGGGGAGGAGCGCAAGGCGGCAACCGATTCGGCAGGCATTTATGCGGTGCCGTCGCTCCCCATCGGCACATACACCGTGGAAGTCAAGTCCCCCGGCATGGCGCCCATGACGGCGGGAAACGTTCACTTGCAGGTAGGCAGCACCATGCGGCAGGATTTCACATTGCAGATCGCCACGGCCAGCGCCGCGGTCGAGGTGGAAGCGCACGCGCCGCTGCTCGATACTACCGGAGTCTCTCTGGGGACCGTGATCAACCAGGAAACGGTGCAGGAGATTCCACTCAACGGACGGCATTTCATGGATTTGTCACTGTTGATTCCGGGGTCCGTGGTTCCCCCCGCTAATGGGTTTCTGACGGCTCCGTTGCGCGGGCAGGGGTCGTTTGCCTTTAACTCCGTCGGCGCCCGCGAAGATAGCATCAACTTCATGATCAACGGCATCAATCTGAGCGATCCCAACCAGAACCAGATCACCTTCCAGCCCGTCATCAGCACGGTGGCGGAGTTCAAGACCGACAATTCGACCTTCAGCGCCGAATACGGCCGCAACTCGGGTTCGATCGTGAATATCGCCACCCGCAGCGGCGTGAACCAGTGGCACGGCGAAGCGTACGAATTCCTGCGAAACAACGATCTGGATGCGCGCAATTGGTCTAACCCGACGTTCGTAACCTCGGGAGGCGTACAGGTGCCCAACGTGATGTCGCCATTCAAACGCAACCAGTTCGGAGGCGACGGCGGCGGCGGCATCGTCAAGGACAAGACCTTCATATTTCTGAGTTTCGAAGGCGAGCGCCAGCGGCAGGCAGTGCCGCTTTCGGCCACCGTTCTCACCGCTGCCCAGCGCGGCCAGGCGAGCGATTCCGTCGTGGCCGGGCTGCTGCCGCTGATTCCGCTGCCTAACTCCGGCACCAACCAGTACGCTTCCTCGGCGGTGGCGCCGGTGAACATCGAGCAAGGCACGGCTAACTTCACCCAGGTTTTCTCCGATAAGCAACAGGTCAACGTGTATTACGCCATTCAGCGCGACCAGCGCAACGAACCGCCTTCCACCGACGCCAACAGCTTCGGAGCATTCAATAGCATTCCGAGCGGCGGCGACCAGCGTAACGGCAATCGCGAACTGCTCACCGTTAACGATTCCTGGACAATCAGCCCGACCCTGGTGAACGAGGCGCGCACCGGATTCAACCGCATCCACATTACCTTCGTCGCCGATAACAACTACAGCGCCACGACGTACGGAATCAATAGCGGCGTGACCGCGGCGATCGGGCTGCCCCAGATTGCGGTTTCGGGGGCTTTCACGTTCGGCGGCATCAGCGGATTTCCGCAAGGCCGGGGCGACAACGTCGGAGTTCTTTCCGACACTCTGACCTGGATCCACGGCAGCCACACCATCAAGATGGGCGCGGAGTTCCGGCGCCAGAACTCGGATAACTTCTCTTACACTCCCGGAACCTTCAGCTTCGCCAGTATTACTACCTTCCTGGCCGACCAGGCGAGCGGGTTCACGGCAAACACTTCGAACCGTTCGAACCGCACTTACGGGAATGCGCTGGGCGCGTTTATCACCGACAGTTGGAAGGCCAGCCCGGGGCTCACGCTTTCGCTCGGCTTGCGCTACGACTGGTACGGGACACCGACCGAGGCGGAAGGCCGCTACGTAGTGTTCGACCCGACCACGGACTCGCTCCAGCATGTGGGTCAAGGGAGCGGTCCCAGCGTGGCGTACAACCAGAGCGCTTTGAATTTCCAGCCGCGGGTGGGATTGGCGTGGGATCCGTTCCACCGCGGCAACACCGTGTTTCGCGCCGCTTATGCCATCATGACCGACCAGCCGACGCTGGGTCTGGTGACGGGCCTGGCTGCCAACCCGCCCTTTGCGTTTCCGATCTCGTATGTGCCCACTACCGCGGTTCCGTTCGTGACTCTTGCCAACGCCTTCCCAGCGGCCTCCGGGAGCGTTGCGCCGGTGTCGGTGGCGCATAACTACAAGGACGCTTACTTTTCGGAATGGAATTTAAACATCCAGCAGAACCTGGGAGGCAACTACGCTCTGACGGCAGGCTATATCGGCAGCAAGGGCTCGGACCTCAACATCGAGCGCAATTACAACCAGCCGATCAACGGCGCCCGGCCGTACCCGGCGCTTTCCGCTTCGAGCCCCGTCGATCCGGGCGTGCCGCTCTCCAATATTCTGGTCTACGAGAGCGATGGCAACTCTTCCTATCAAGCGGCGTTTGTAGAGCTGAAAAAGGCTTTGTCCAATGGGCTGACGTTCGACGGGTCGTACACCCGCTCGAAATCGATCGACGACAATTCGCGCAACGTTCAGGGCCTGGCAATTCAGAACAGCTACAACATCGCCGGGGACCGCGGACTTTCGGATTTCGATGCCCGCAACCATTTCGTGCTGAGCGCGGTCTACCAATTGCCGTGGAAAGGAAACCGGCTGAAGGAAGGCTGGCAGTTTTCCATCATCGATACGGCGCAAAGTGGAAATCCCATCAATTTTCATCTAAGCAACACGTCGTTTGCGGGCGCCGCGGTTCTGCGCCCGAACGTGACGGGTCCGGTCACGACCGGCTTCACGCCGGCCACCAACGGCAGCGCCACCTCGGTGACCTACATCCAGAACCCTTCGGTATTCATCAACCAGGGGACCACCCCCGGCACCACGCTCGGGTTCGGTAATCTCGGCCGCAACGTGGTGATTGGGCCGGGCTTCGTCGACACCGATTTTTCGGTGGCCAAGTTCACCAATATCAAGAGCGACGGACGCATCGTTCTGGAGACTCGCGTCGACGCTTTCGACATATTCAACCAGGCCAACTTCACCCAGCCGGTTTCGACCATTGGCTCTTCCACCTTGGGCTTGATCACCGGAGGGACGCGCTTCCCGGCCGGAGACGGCGGGACCTCGCGGCAGTTCCAGATTTCGATGAAACTGAGGTTCTAAGTGTGCGGCGTGGAGCGGGACGCCCGCGTCCCGCTCCTCCCGAAACGAGAGCCGGCCGATGGTCTCCTTTCGACCCGAACGAGCTACAGTAAGGATATGGTGCGTGTTCGAGGCGTGGCTCTGTTTCTGACGCTTGCGGCGATTCCGTGTGTGCCTCTTGCCGGACAGCAGGCTGCGCGTCCCAAGGACGTCCGCGAGGCGGCCAAAGCCGGCTCGAGCGCCATCCCTCGCCTGACGCAATATCTTAAAGATCCCAGCCTGGACGTGCGCGCCGAGGCGGTCAAACAGATCACCGAGATAGGGCCGCCGCGCAGCCTGGATCCACTGGTCCTGGCTACCCACGATTCGGACGCCCAGATCCAGATTCTGGCCACCGATGGGCTGGTTAACTACTATCTGCCGGGATACTTCAAAAGCGGCCTGAGCGGGTCGCTGCGGCGTGTTGGCACGGACATTAAGGGCAGATTCAGCGATACCAACGACCAGGCGATCGACCGCTATATCAACGTTCGACCGGATGTCGTGACGGCGATCGTAGGGGTGCTCGACAACGGCGCCACGCGGGACGCAAAAGCGAATGCCGCGCGGGCCTTGGGCGTGCTGCGGGCGGGAGCCGCGGTGGACGGCCTGGTTGCCGCCGCGCATTCCAAGGACGGCGCCTTGATCTACGAGACGGTGGTGGCGCTGGAGAAGATTCGCGATGAATCGGCTGGGCCGCGGCTGGAATTCCTGATGCACGATCTGGATCCCAAGGTTCAGGTTGCGGCCATTGAAGCGGTCGGACTGCTACGCGATACGGGGGCCCGCTCCGGGCTGATCGACGTTCTGAACCAGAGCGACAATGCGCGCGTCAAGCGCACCGCGCTCACGTCGCTCGCCATGCTGCCGGCCGAGAGCAATCGCGCCGTCTACCAGCAGTACATTCGCGACAAAGACGACAAACTGCGGGCCGCCGCGGCGGAAGGCTTCGCGCGCTTGCGCAAGCCAGCCGATACACCTATGCTGGACCAGGCCTGGAAGGATGAAATGAAGCCGCAGGTTCGCCTGGCGCTGGCTTTCGCCCTGGTCATGCACGGCCAGGTTGGGCTGAGCGAGCTTAGCCCGCTGCAATACCTCATCAACAACCTGGATTCGGCCGCGTATAGCGGGATTGCCCAGCCCTACCTGACGGAACTGGCTCGCGAAGACATGGTCCGAAAGGCGCTATACGGGCCTCTGGAGAGCGGGACCAAGTTGGAAAAAATCGGTTTGGCCCAGGTTTTGGGCTCGAGCGGCGACCAACACAGCCTGGACGCACTGAACAAGCTGAAAGACGACCCGAGCCCGGAGGTTGCGCAGGCCGCGCTCACAGCCATACGCAACCTGCAATCCAGGCTTTGAACCCTTACTTCGCCCTTCTCTGCTTTTGCTGACCGACGCGCACCTTGAAGTGTTGTTGCTTAGATTCCTGAAACGCCTTGTGGTCGTGGCGTGCCACGGCATCCGCCAGGTACTGATCGACATTGGCCGCCTTGGGCAGCACCGCCATCAGGGTGAAAGTGTCGTTGCAGGTCGGGCAGTAAGGCCGGAACCGTTTCACATTGGGAATGGGCATAACTTACATATTATACCAGCCCATGCTTTGCCGCCGGATCGAAGGGTGTTTGACGGTTTTGGATTTGGGCGGCTCGCGCCCGGCATCGTGTTGGTATCGTTGAGGGGAAGGCTGGGCACCGGTTGTTGCCGGGCGGCATAAAGATTATAGTTTGGTTTGGACGGATGAATCTTCCGAACGCGCTTACTATTCTCCGAATTTTCTTCGTGCCGCTGCTGGTGGCTGCGCTGGTCGACGACAATCTGGGCTTCGTTGTCCGCGGCTATGCCATCACCAACGAGTGGCTGGCACTGGCTATTTTCCTTTCGGCCGCGTTGACGGACCTATTGGACGGGTACCTGGCGCGCCGCTGGAAACAGGTAACCACGATTGGCACGCTGCTCGACCCGATTGCCGATAAGCTGCTGATATCGGCGGCGTTGATTTCGTTGGTCGAGGTACGCGTGCTGCCGGCATGGATGGCGATCCTCATCATTGGCCGCGAGTTTGCCGTATCCGGCTTGCGGGCGATTGCGGCAGCGGAGCGGTATACCATCAAAGCGAGCGATCTGGGAAAGACAAAGATGGCATCCCAGGTAGTGGCGGTCTCGTGCTTGCTGTTGAGCGTACGCCATCCCCAAATGCACCGGCTGGGGTTGTGGATGATGTGGGCGGTGATCTTCTTCGCACTGCTCAGCGCGGTGAGCTATTTCCGCAAATTCTGGCACAAGGTGGATGCGCGGGTGAAGAAGCGGCGGCGGCGCGAGCTGCTGTTATTGGAGCGGAAGCGGCAGCAGGAAATGATGGCTCAAAGAGGATCGAGGGGGGCTCCCGAATTGCGCGCGGCGACAATCTGGAAGCCGCCGGAAGTGAGCTGAAGGTTACGAACCTCTCCGTGAGAACCGACCGAGCCAATCGGCTTCCCGTTCAGCGTAATGGTGACCCCTCCGGCGTTACCCACCTCGAGAAACACGTTCGACGCGGCCTCGACAGTGCGGCTCTGGTTGGGGCTCAAAGTGCCCGAGTACAGGTATTTGCCATCGGAGCGTACGAGGATCCACACCGGTTCTTCGGCGGTGAGGTCCACGCGGACGGTGCCATGGCCGCCCACGACATCGCTCGCGCGTAAGACCGCGCTGGCTGCCTGAGGAGCGGGACTCGCGTCCGCTGGAGGGCTGGTGCGCGACTCCGGGGTGGCGGCCCCAGCTCCCGCCGCCGGAGTGGTTGGAGCAGCGGGCGCCGGAACGGGCTGCGGCATCGTGCCCTGCGCAGGCGTCTCCGTCTTGGGCGCGCTGGTTTGCGCAATGACACGAGTTGGCTGGGACGCCCGCCGCCGCTCGTGCTGCCACCAGGTATACACACCGGAGCAGACCACCATCACCAGAAGGACCAGTGCCAGGGAGCGCACGGAGGAGAACCACCGGCCGCGGGCATCCGCCACTCCCTGCCATTCCTCCAGGCGAGCCACTTGGATGGACTTGGCGCCGGACTTTACCGGGAGAGCGGGCGTTTCCACGAACACGGGCGCCTCGGTAGGTTCTGGAGGAGGCTGTTCCAGCAACTCGCGAACCGCATTGCCTATCTCTTCTTCATCCAAGCCGACCAAACGGGCGTATTGCCGGACAAAGCTGCGCGCGAACACGCCACCGGGGAGCTTTGAAAAATCGTCGCACTCAATGGCTTCGAGGAGACGATGGGAAAGCTTAAGCTCTTGGGAGATCTGGTCCAGACTGATGTTTTTTTTCAGGCGCTCCCGGCGTAAGCTCTCGCCGATGGGTGTCATATTAGCTAACCCCGTATCTCCTCCTTATCATACAAGACCGCGCCGATAAGACGCCAGTCCGGGAAAAGCCTAGTGATTTCTCGCACATAGCCTCCAAGGCGGGCCGCCGCAAAAGGTCCGCCAAAACATCTGCACTTATCAGTGTTTAATCGGCGGATCTAAGGAAAATCTTTACGGCTCCTCAGGCGCGGCGCGAGGGATTCACAGGCCGCCGATGGAGCAGGCGGCCGCGGCGGCTTGCGCTTCCTGTCGCGGGAAGAAGGGAGATACCGCGGATAGGGAACGGCCGAGGGACTCGCGCGAGCCCTGGCAGCCGCCCTGCGCAACCGCGGCCAGATGACGCCAGGCGACGGCATCGGCGCGCAGGCTTGGCGCCACGTCGAAATTGAGGGCGCTCGAAAACTCTTCTTCCGCGCGTGCGTAGTCCTTTCGCCGATAAAGCATAATGCCCCGGTACAGGTGCGCATCGCCCGACGCCAGTTCCCGAGCCGAAGCGAAGGCGGCGCGACTCGCCAAGTTATAGTCGGTCAGGGCATCGTCCAAATGCCCACTCCGTTCGCTGGCCAGCGCTCGCAGATAGAAGGCGCGCGCGTTTTCCCGGCTGACGTTGGCGGCGCGATCCAAAGTAGCGATGGCGCCGGCGTAATCGCCGCCTAGGAGACGCGCCCCGCCCCAGTCGGTCAGGGAAGTGGGCCAATCCGGCTGCGGGCGCAAGCGGTCGAACCAACCCGCGTTGCCGCGATCCCGGTCCCAATCGGCTATGGCTTGCCTGTAGCGGGCCGCGGCCTCGGGATACCTGGCATCCTGAAAGGCCTGCCGCCCTTCGACCCAGTTCTGCCAGCCGGCCGCCGCCGGGCTGGAAAAATCGCGGGCCGCGCGGGCCAGATCGCCGGAGCGGAGAGCGATCCAACCCAGCCATTCGCGGCCCACATCGGCATACGCCTGGCATAATTCGGGGGTGGTGAGTTCTTCGCCGCAGGAGGGGTGATTTTCCGCCTCTACAAGGGCTCCCTCGGCAGCGGACATCGCGGTGGTGTTGGCGGGAGCGCCGTTGCTCGGACCGTCGGCCTCCGTGGCGTGAATGCGGGCGAGCGCCTCGACTACCGGTAGAATCTCCGGTACGGGCGGGACGGCCTGATTTCGCTTTGCGGGGTGCGCCGCCGGCCAAGTTCCCATGGCCAGGTGAAATTCGGATGCTGCCTGGTCCCATAGTTGCGGCCCATTGCCGGGCACGGTCTGGTTCCCCAACGCCGCCGCTACCAACGCGCAGTAGCCTTTGCGGTAATGGATGCGAGGCAGTTGGCCGGGAGAGGCGATGGCGACCAACGCCGCTTCCGATTGCAGACAAGCGGATGCCTGAACCAAACCGGGGGAAACGGCCAGAGCAACGCTTTCGTAGTCGGCTTGCGCGCGCGCCGACAAGTCAGCGCGCTGAGCTTCTCCGCCTGCCCATACCCCCGGCACCATAACTATTGTCAGTGCGAAAATAGTACCCGAACGGGCCCTGTTCTCAGGCTTCATACCTACCTTCTTGCATCCGGAGGGCCGCTCTACAAGGACTGAAGCAGGAACAGGATCCGCGAGTCGTCCGATCGCGGATAGGGAGCCGGAGTGTAAAAGTCGGGCCCGCTCTTTGAGTGCTTCTTCCATTCTACCAACGGGGCGGTCAACGCGTATAGATCGTCACATCCACGTTCATGCCGGGCCGCAGGATCAGGCCACTATCGTGGTCGACCAGGATCTTCACAGGGATGCGCTGCACCACTTTCACGAAGTTGCCGGTGGCATTCTCCGGCGGCAGCAGGCTCATGCGGGCGCCGGTGGCGCCGGCAATCGAATCCACATGGCCAATCACGCTTTTACCGTACATGTCCACGTGGATTTCGGCGCGCTGGCCGGGTTCGACGTGAGCAAGCTGGGTCTCCTTGAAATTAGCGGTGACCCAGGTGGTGTTGAGCGGGATGACAGCCATGAGCGCCTGACCGGGCTGCACCACCTGGCCCACTTCGACGCTCTTGCGGGTAACCACGCCGTCCACCGGCGCGACGAGGGTGGTATAGCTGAGCTGGAGTTGGGCGGCTTCGAGGCTCGCGCGCGCCTCGGAGACGGCGGCGGCGGCGGTGGCGGCATCCGCCTGGCGGATGGCCACCTGTTTGCGGTTGGCCTGGGAAAACGTCAATTGCGCCTTGGCCCGATCGAGCTGCGAGCGGGCGGCCTGGAGGGCGGCCTGTTTGCTAGCAGCGTTTTCGCGCGCGGATTCCAGCTTCTGCTGGTCGGCGCGCAACTGGCTGGCGGCAACCTTGGCGGCGGCCACGTAGGCGTCGTACTGGAGCTGGGAGATCTCGGCCTTGTCGACCAGCGGCTTCATGCGGGCGAGATCGGCCTGCGCCTTGTCGTTGTCGGCTTCGCGCGCGTGCACGTTGGCTTCGGCAACCGCAAGGTCGGAGCCGGCGGCTTGCTGGGCGCCAATGCGGGCACGTTCCAGCTCGGCCTCGGCATCGGCCACCGCGGCCGAGGAAGCGTCCGTGGTGGATTCGGTGGTCTGGCTCGTCAGCGGAACGCCCACTTCGGCTGACCGCAACTGGCTTTCGGCGCTTTCGAGGTTGGCCTGGGCCAGATCGACGCGCGCCTGGTAATCGCGCGGGTCGATGCGAACCAGCACCTGGCCCTGCTTGACCGGCTGGTTATCGAGCACCGCGACCTCGACCACGTTGCCGCTGATCTTGGGGGCAATAGCCGTGATATGGCCATCCACTTCGGCGTCGTCCGACGAGACCTGATTTTCGAAGTGAAAATACAGTCCTACACCCACCGCCGCGGCGACGAGCACCAGCAGAAGCACCCACTTGGCGCGGTTGTTTCGGGCCGGCGTTCGATCCGCCGGCGCTTCCGTTGCGGGCAGCGTTGCCACAGGTTCCTCCAACGATTGCATCTATTCCACCATAACCGGTCCCTTGGGGGGCCCGGCCTTTCTCATGAAAAACATCAAGGGTACGATGGCCATAAACAAGACGGCCATCGCCAAAAAAGCGTCCGCGAACGAGAGCATAGTAGCCTGACGCAGCATGCCGCCGTAAATCAAGCCCTGCGCCTGCGCGTCCGCACCCCCCAGGCCGGCGCCGCGCGTTCCGACCATGGCGGCGGTATTGGCCAGCGAGGTGCGGAAGACGGGGTCATAGGGTGTCAGATGCGCTACCAGCGTTTGCTGATGCATCTGCGCGCGGCGGGCCAGCAGCGTGGTAATGGCGGCGATGCCCGAGCTGCCGCCGATATTGCGGGCCAGGTTGAACAGCCCGGCGGCATAATTCGTCCGCTCTTTGGGTATGAAAGCGAAGGCGGCGGCGCTGATCGGCACAAACAGGAATCCCAGCCCGAAGCTCTGCACCACGCGAGCCCGCACGGCCGACCCGTAATCCACGCCGAGGTTGAATCGCGACATCATCAGCAGTCCGGTGGCGGAGACCACCACCCCGAAAATCACCAGCCAGCGCGCCTCGAACTTCTTCAGTAACAAGCCGACCACCGGCATGCAAACGCAGACCGCGAGGCCGCCGGGGGAGAGCACCATCCCGCTGAGCATGGCCGTATAGCCGAGCAGGGTCTGCAGAAACAGGGGCAGCAGCATGGTGCTGGCATAGAGGACGAACCCCATTACCAACATGGAGACGGTCGCCAGGGTGAAATTGCGGTCCTTCAGGACGCGGAAATCGATCACCGGGTGTTTGTGGCGCAGCTCCCAAAAAACCACCGTGACCAGCGCCAGCACGGTGATCGCGGCGAAGGTAACGATGAAATTGGAGGAAAACCAGTCGTTTCTCTGCCCTTCGTCAAGGACCACTTCGAGCGAACCCAATCCGAGCGCCAGCAGGCCGAAGCCGGCGTAGTCGATTTTCAGGCCGTCCCCGAGCGAGCGCCGGACCAGATAGGGCGGGTCGAAAACCAGCATCGCCGTCAAGATCAAAGACAGGAGACCAACCGGCAGATTGATGATGAAAATCCAGCGCCAGGTAAAGTTGTCGGTGATCCAACCGCCGAGCGTGGGGCCGACGATGGGCGCCACTACCACGCCTAGGCCGAATGCCGCCATGGCCATGCCGTGCTTTTCGCGCGGAAAGGTCTCCACCAGGATGGCCTGCGATATAGGCTGGAGGGCGCCCCCGCCCAGACCTTGCAGCACGCGAAAGAAGATCAAGAGGCCGAGCGTGGGCGCCAGGCCGCAAAGCACCGAGGAGACCGTGAAAAGGGTCACGCAGATCATGTAAAAGCGCTTGCGGCCCATCAACATGGAGAACCAGCCGCCCATGGGCAGAATAATGGCGTTCGAAACCAGGTAACTGGTGAGGATCCAGGTGGCTTCGTCCACGTCCGCCGAAAGGTTGCCGGCGATGTGCGGCAGGGCGACGTTGGCCACGCTGGTGTCGAGCACTTCCATGAAGGTCGCCAGCATGACCGTCATGGCCACGATCCACGGATTGATTTGCGGAGGAGTGCCTTGTCCGTGAGTGCTTTGCCTACTTGGCGTAGAGCGTCTCCATCTGGCCGGCGGCGTGCGCCAGGTCGGCCCGTGCCTGGTTATAGCGATAGAGGGCCGCGATCTGGTTATCGTTGGCGCGCGCCAGGGCGTCCTGGGCGCTGATCACTTCGATATTGTTGGCCACGCCGGCCTGAAAGCGGTCGCGCGCCTGATCCACTTCCTGGCGTGCCAGCTCAATGCCTTGATTGGCCACGTCGACCTCGTTGCGGGCGGCAGCCGTCTGCGCCGCCGCGGTTTTCACTTCAAGGGCGATGCGGTTGCGCAAATCTTGTTCCTGTTGGGCGAGCTGGCGCAGGGCCAGATCGGCCTTGGCGCGTTCCGCCTGAATCCGCCCGCCGGTGAACAGGGGCACGTCCAGGCTGAAATAGAACTGGTAGAAGGGGATGACGGAGTCGGGCGTCAGGCCCAGTTGCGACCACATCCCATTGGCCGAAACCTTGGGCAGGCGCTCCTCCGAGGCGGTCTGGCGATCTAGTTCCAGCCGGCGGTGATCGCTCGCGATGCGTTCGAGCTCGGGACGGGAAGTATAGGCGTGCTCTAGCGTTTGGTCGGCGTCGGTTTGAGGCGTCTGAAAGAACTTGCCCTGATCCGCCAGCTCGATCTTGCGTTTGGGATCGACGTTCAACAGCCGCGCCAAACCGAAGAGCGACGTTTCCAGCCCGGTTTGCGCCACAATCAGCCGTTGTTTTTCGTTTTGCAGCTCCACATTGGCGCGCAAGGTATCGATGCCCGTGCCCACGCCGTTCTTTTGCAGGTCCGCGGCCTGGTCGTAAAGCGCCTGGGCCAACTGGACGCGCGATTCGGCGGCCGAAACGTCCGCCGCCGCCCGCTGGCTGCCCAGGTACTGCGACACCACCAGCAGCACGCTCTCTTCGCGCATCGCGATTTCGTCCAATCGTGCCGAGCCCACCCCGGCCTGGGACGCCTTATATCGCCGCCAGAGCGTCAGATCGAAAACCGGCGCCTGAAAGCTCAAGCCGGCCTGGAATGTCTCAAACGGCCCGATATGTTCGGGGAAGCCCGGGATCGGTCCACCGAACAGGGCTTGGACGTTTTCCCGGTTGACGGATTCGGCGACGCTGCCACCGACGCGCGGAAGCAACCCGGAACGAGCCGTCCGCACATCCTCCCTGCTCTGCGCTACCGCCAGATTTGCCAGAATCACCTGCGGGTTTTGCTTGAGAGCCAGGTTTACCGCATCGCGGAGGGTCAACTGCATCGGAGCCGCATCCTGGGCCCAACCTCGGCCACTGAGCAGCCAGAGAAAAACTCCCGCAACGGTTGTCCATCTATTGGTCACGCCTAAGAGGATGCAATCCCAGTGCCGCATGTAAGTTGCTGATTTGATTGGAAGCCGCTGCTGCCGAGTGACAAAATATGGGCGCTAAGCAGGATTGCAGAACCCTCAAGCCCCACTTTTGACCCATCAGATAAAAACGGCCGGAGAGCCATCACTCCCCGGCCGTTCGATTCGGCTCAGGTTGAGCTAGAAGTAAACGCGCAGGCCGAATTCCATCCCCATGTCAAGTGACTTCACCCGGGCCACATCTCACACCCAATCGCGTCCCCCGGAGGAATGCCCGGGGGAACGGGCTGGTTCCGGTATTAGAAATGTAGCCGGATCCCGAACTCCATGTTGCGCGGCGTGTTGGCTTGGCCGGTAATCCGCCCGAACAGGGTCGGGCTCAACAGGTTCATGCTCGGGTTGCTCAACACCGCGTGGTTAAACACGTTGGTGATTTGGAAGATCAGGCTCGCACCCACTCGTTCCTTGATGATTCCGAAGTCCTTCGTCACTGCCACGTCCACGTTCCATTGCGGCAGACCGCGCAGGTTGGCGTAGCCGCCGCAACTCGTGTCGTAACCCAGGATGCAGGGCCGCATTTCGCTGTACACTGCCGCCGGGTTGCTGAACATATTCACGCCGTATGGGTTGTTGGTGCCGATCCCGTTGGAGCCCGCAACGTTGTACTTGGTGCTGGTGGTGCCCGTGTACGGGGAGAGCCCCACCGCGTCGTCGGCTCCCGAGGCAGCGCCGGAAGAGGAGGATTCGCCGAAAGACTCCGTGGTCGAGCCCGGCTCGTAGCCCACCGCAATCGGCGCTCCGCTATTGGCCACGAACAGCGGCGCGAATGTCCAGCCTCCCAATACCCTCCGCTTGATTCCCGAAAGATGCTGCAAGAAGGGCGACTGATAATACAGCGCGGCGTTCAAGTTGAACCGGTAGTCGAACAACTGCGGCCCGTAATTGCCGGCGATATTGAACGGATCGAGCGTCGTGCCGCCGCTGTTGTACTGCGCCAGCCCGGCCGTGCCCAGCGCCCGCGACCAGGTGAAATTGGAGGCGGCCGTCAGCCCATGCCAGTCGTTGGCTTTGTAGGAGAAGTACAGGGCATTGTAATTGGACCATCCCTGGCTGGTGACGAGGATGGCGGATGTCGCCTGGTTGTTGCCCCCGTTGAACGGCGAGCTGATCATGGTTCGGCTCCCCGCCCACGGCACCCCGCCGGCCACGGCCGCATTATTCAGCGCCGCCCATATGCTCGAAACCTGCGCGATCTTGATATTCGATAACTGGCTGGTGGCGAACGCCGCCGTGCAGCTCGAATAGCCCTTGCAATACGCTGAGTTGGGCCCGCCGAGAGCCGATTCCAGGAACGCCTGCGCCGGAGCCTGCGCCGCCGGCAGCGTGGCGGCGCAAGGGTATGCGGCTCCGCACAGCGACAGATACAAGTTCGCGTAGGCTTGCGCGAACGTTTGCCCGCCGAGCGTGGTCATGTACGGCACCGCGTCGAGGTTGATCTGCATGTAATCGTTGCGTGAGATTCGGCCGATGTAGCCGACTTCCAAGGTCATGCGGTTGGAAAGCTCCCGTTGGACGGAAACGCTGACGTTATCGGTGCGGTTAGGCCGATAATTCGGATCCAGCGCCGTAGCATCGCCGGCGTTGGGGTTGGTCCCGCCGGGGTAGAATGGCTGCGCCAGGGTCGTCGTCGCGGTCGGCAGCGGCGCCGAATTCCCGTCCACCCCGATGCGAAACGCGTTAACCGGCGTGGCCTGGCCCGTCCCGAGGCACTGTCCTTGCGAATTCGGGCCTTGGCAGGTCACGCCCTGCAGCAAGCCCGGGCCGAGCAGCGGCACCAGCACCTGGTTGACGCCGTTGATGCGCCCGTAAATCCGCCCGTAGCCGGCGCGGATCACGGTTTTCTTGTCGCCGAAAAGTTTGCCCATCAAACCGCTCGTGCCGGAAGGATTCCAAGCGATCGAGACGCGCGGGCTAAACTGCCCGTAGAACGGATTATACGGATACTTCAGTCCGTCGCCTACGTTCGGCACCAGCGCATATCCGATGGTTGGATCGTAGTTCGACCCCGCCAGCGCCGCTTTCTCCCGCTGCGCCATGTAACCGCTGAAGGTCACCAGGTTGTCGCTCCCGTCCACCAGCGCCACCTGCTTACCGTTGAGCTCGTAGGGCGGCATTTCCAGGGCGTAGGCTATGCCGTAAGTCAACGTGAAAGACGGCTTCATGTGCCAGGTGTCGCTGAAGTACACGTTGTAGTAAGGGATAACGCTCTGGTCAAAGGCCACGCTGCCCACGGGTTGCAATGTCAGATTGGAGCCCGCGCGCGTGTACGCCACCTGCGTCTGCGACACGATACCCAGCACTTCGCTGTACAGGTTTTCATAAGTGGAATACTGACTGCTCGGCACCGAACTCGGGATATAGGGCGAACTGCTCCAGTTGTTCAGGCCGTAGTTTCCCGTAAAGTATACGATCTGGTTGTTGATACCAATGCCATTATCGGTACGCATGTGGTAATCGTAATTGCGCTGGTAATTGCCGCCGTATTGGAACAAGTGGTTACCCTTCAGCATGGTCAGGTTATCGCTAATCTGCTTGTCTTGCCCATCCCAGAAGCGCTGCCGGATACACTGCGTATTGGTGTTGTAAGGCGCCAAGCCATTCACGCAACTGGTGCCTTCCGGTGTGGTATTGGAGATTGTGGGATCGCCCAGTTCCACCGCGCCTCCCAGTCCGGCGATCTGCGGCGGAGCATTGGCGGTGCCCCACTGCCAGAACTGCCGGATATAGGCAAAACGGAAATCGTTGGTGAGGTTGGGTGTGACATTCGTAGTCAGCCCGACGATCATGTACCCGTCGATCTGCGGCCGCGGCGCGGTTGCCGTCGGCGTGCCGAGCGTGTCGCCGGGCAAACCGCCGCCGATGTCTACCTGGTTGGTGGTCAGGCTGACCAGGCGCGTGTAGCGGTAGCTGGCCATCAAGCGCCACTTTTCGTTAAAGTCGTGATCGATCCGCCCGATGTAATTATTGGTCGTCAGCGGGGCGCGAATCGAGGAGAGGAAACCGAGCACGTTGTAGCCATCCCCGCTCGAGTAGTTCGGATCGTTCCCCGCCGGCAACTGCGAGTTCCAGATCTTGCTGACCACGGGGCTGATGCCGAGATTGCGCGGATCGAGCCCGGACGGCTGGTACGTCACACCGCCGACCGTCACCGGGCTGGGATTGAGATTGTAAGGGATATACTGCCCTGCCGAATTGGCAATTTGGATCACACCCGCGCGCAGCAGGGGCGACGGCACCGGGTGCTCATACGTGCTCACGTTCGGATAGCGCAGCCCCTCGAAGTTGGCAAATCCGTACCATTTTCCCAGTGGGGATTTAAATGGCGTTAACTGTCCTCCGATGCTGGCCCCGAACCGCTCGCGATGGTTCGAAGGTAAGGGCGTGTAACCGAGATTGTTTGCATCGCAGACCTGGACCTTGGGATTGCAGGGGGTGTGATTGTTAGTCCAACTGTTGGCCGCACCCACGTCGGTGGCGAAGTAGTAGTCGTAGACCGAGCCGTGATACTGGTTGGTGCCGCGCTTGGTCACCATTTGGATACTGCCACCGGTCGAGTTGTTGAAATCGGCCGTCTGGTTGAACACCCCGACTCTCACTTCCTCGATGCTCTCCACCGGCGTCGGCACCGCCCCCGAAGCGACGCCGCCGGTTTGCGTGCCGCCCGTGCCGGTGAAATTCGTCTGGTAACCGGTGGTGTTGCCGGCCATGTCGTCGCTGATGTTGCCGCCGTCCAGCGTGTAGGTGTTCTGGTCGTTGAACGCGCCGGCGATAAAGCCGCTGGAGTATCCGCTGCCGGGGCTGACCGCGGGCTGCAGAATGATCAGCGTGGAAACGTCGCGTCCGAGGTTCGGCAGGTTCATGATCGACGAGCCGGAAATCGTGGTGCCAACCGTCGAATTAGTGGTCTGCAACTCTGCCCCAATCGATCCGGTTACCTCTACCGTGATGGATGTGCTCCCCACCTCCAGGCTGGCGTTCACCGTAATCGTGGTGCTCACCTCAACGTGCTGCGATGCCACGCGGTAGGTGTTGAATCCCAGCTTGGTAAACGTCAGACTGTAATCCCCCGGTGGCACGTTTACGAAGACGTACCGGCCGGCTACATTGGTTTTCGCGGTCAGCGCCGCACTTGTCGATAGGTCGGTCAATGCGACTTCAGCGTCGGGAACAACCGTGTTCTGCTGGTCTTTCACGATGCCGGTGACGCTGCTGGTTGAGGTAGCCTGTGACCAAACTGGCATCGCGCTAAGGCATAAGAGTATACCTAGCACGACGACCAGCCGCCAGAAGACAAAACGAGAACTCTGGAAGGAAGTGGACATAAAACCGCCTATGAAAGCTTGAGTCGACTTACTTAAGGACACCCGACTTCGGTCTATGGGTAAACAAAACCGGCCACGACCGGCGCTCCTACTTCGACCCGCCGATTAAGTGTTGTATAGCACTTCCGTAGGCATAAATCAACAATTAAAGGTCCGAATATGCGTTTTTGTGGAAAACTTCAACGGATTCTAATGTGGGGACACGCGCCGGTCGTCCTATTTCCGGTTTTCCGGCTGTGGAGGTTCACGACTTCCGGTTATTCAAGCCGAGCTTCCGCATTTTGGCCTGGAGGGTAGTTCGCTTCATTCCCAATCTGGCGGCGGCGCCTTTCTGGCCGCCCACCTTGCCGCCCGATTCGCCCAGAGCGCGCTCGATGGCTTCGCGCTCGGCATCGGCCAGCGTGACCGCGCCGGCGGCGGACGCAATTGGCGCCGCCGGCTTCACCGCCACCCGAGTCAACTCCTGGACCGAGGCTTCCAGCGAGGCGCCCTGCGACAAAATCACGGCGCGCTCGATGAAATTCTGCAGCTCGCGGATATTCCCGGGCCAGGTATAGCGCTCCAGGGCTTGCATCGATTCGGCGGGAATATGGGTGATGCGTTTGTTCATACGGCGCGCAAACTGCTGCACAAAATAACGAACCAGTAGAGGGATGTCTTCGCGGCGCTCGCGCAAGGCCGGCGCGGTGATCGGGAAAACGTTCAGGCGGTAATAAAGATCGGCCCGGAACTCGCGCCGATCGACCATCTCCGCCAGGTTGCGGTTGGTGGCCGCCACCAGGCGCGCATCCGTGCGGATGGTCTTCGAGCTGCCCAGCCGCTCGAACTCGCGCTCCTGCAGGACGCGCAACAGCTTGGTCTGCAGTTCGAGCGGTATCTCGCCCACTTCGTCCAGGAACATGGTGCCGCGATGCGCCAGCTCGAAACGGCCCACGCGCTGGGCGATCGCTCCGGTGAAGGCGCCCTTCTCGTGCCCGAACATCTCGCTTTCGAGCAAGCCGGTGGGAATGGCGGCGCAGTTGAGCTTGACGAAGGTGCCCTGGCGCCGCGCACTCAGGTCGTGAATGGCTCGCGCCAGCAGCTCCTTGCCCGTGCCGGTTTCGCCATAAATCAGCACCGTGGAATCGGTCGGGGCGACGGTTTCGACTTGTTTGAGGATCGCCTTCAAGGCGCGGCTCTGGCCGATGATCTCCTCGAAGCGGTTATCGGTGCGGATTTCGTCTTCGAGGTAGACTTTTTCTTCCGCCAGCCGCGCATTGAGCTCTTCGATGCGCTTGTAGGAAAGGGCGTTTTCGAGCGCGATCGCGATCTGCCCCGCCACCTGGGTATAAAACGGGATGTCCTCGGGGTTGAAAAAACCCGCCTGCCGCGAGCCTACGCTCAACATTCCCAAAGACTTGTCGAGAAAGATCAGGGGAGCGGCGCAGATCGATTGCAGGCCTTCCCGTTCCAGAATGGCGCTGGTGATGGGCGACATGCGGCGGATATCGCCGGAGCCGAGCACCCTTCCTTCCCGGCCACGGAAGATGATGCCCGCCAGGGTGTCCGCCACGGGGATCTCGGCATCTTCCTGCATCACGCCTTGGCTATCGGGGAAATCCAGCACTCTCAGGCGCAGCGCGTCCTTTTCCGCGTCGTAAGTCATGATACCGGCGAAATCCAACTCGAAGATGCGCCGCAGCGCGGACGCCACCGTCTGAAACAATACTTTTGGCGACAGGCAGCTTACCGCCGCGTTGTTCACTTCGAGCAGCGCTCGCAGCCGGTCGCGCTCCTGCGCCAGTTGCCCCTCGTAGGCCAGCGCGGCCTCGGCATTCAGGGCGTTATCCACCGCAATGGCCACCTGCCTGGCTACCTGTTCCATGAATTCGAGATCTTCGGGTGAATAGGCGTTGATTTCGGTGGAACCGAAGGTCAACCCACCCAGATCGTGCTGCGCGGTGAATAGGGGCAGGGTGCAGAAGGATTCGCAGCCGTTCGCCTGGATGATCTCCTGCAGGCGGGGAAACCGGCCCAGAGCTTGCGCGTCGGTAGCGTAATAGGGACGGCGCTCGCGCAAGGCGACCTTGGTCGGGCTGTCCTCGTCGGCCATTTCCGTGTGCTTCTCGCCCACCACCGCGCGGTCGGTTTCAAGAATGTGCAAACGCACGGTCTGGTTCTTCGGGTCCAGCAGGGTAAGTACGATGAAATCGAAAGTGACTAGACTCTTCAAACAGCGGCTCAGGTCGGCAAACAAAGTAGAGAGCTGGCGGTGCGCGACGATGCTCTGCGCTACCTCGAGCAGCGTCTCATACCGAACCTGAATGGGGTTTGGTGACATCGGAGTGGGGACAGACATTTCGCCGCCGCGCTGGCTTTTCTTCAACCCTAACACAACCACCCTGACTCCCCCGCATAGCGGTATCCTTGGGCAGCAGCCCCCGTATCAAGGGTGTCGCCGCCCGCAGCCGCACTCCGGCCCTTTGCATTTCCGCGAGCAAGGCTTGACCTTCGCCGTCCACGAAATCGACTTCTTTTAGATCGACGGTCGCCGTTCGGGACTCTAGTGTCGAAGCCGCTGTCTGCCAGCATTGCCGCAGTTCCCTAACCCAGGGACCGCTAAGCCTGCCTTCCAAGACCAGAAGCAGGCCGGCCTGGCAATCGCAAAGCGTGATCTTCAACATCCAAACCTGGGAAGCTGCATGAGAGATACCAACTCTGAACGAGCTTTATAATGAGTGACTTGGAAGTGACCATCACAGCCGGCATGGATGTCTGCCCAAATAATGGCATCGGATTCGGGCACGACCGGGCAAGAAGGCGGGGAAAAAAAGTGAGCCGGGGGAGCGAAACCCCGGCTCAGAAAAGGAGAATTAAACGCGGACGCACATGCGAACTCAAGACGCGACTTCGGCCAACACCCCAGCCAGGACAGGGTCAGGAGCGAGCCAGAACCGTTGCCGGATCAGGTTACCGAAATCACATCTTCTCCCAGATCGGAAACCAAAGACAGTCCCATGCGTACGTAAGGCGGACTAAGAAGGTGGTTCTACGGGATCTGTACTGTAGGTAATGAACCCGCCGTTTGCGACTGCGGACCGTCCGAAATCGCGTACTTCACTTAGCCGCGCGCCACATCGGCTCCGTCCGGGCTGCTACAATCCGAATTTGGCTGTCTCCCTACAGAAATCCACCGCCGTTTTTCGCCGTGTCTTCAAGGCTTTTGAATACCGCGACTTTCGGGTTATGTGGATTGGCGCGTGCACCTCCACAATCGGCACCTGGATGCAGATTGTGGCCCAGGCCTGGCTGGTCTACGAGCTTTCTCACTCGCCCTTTCTACTGGGGCTCGATACCTTCCTGGGCGGCATCCCGATCTTCCTGTTTTCGCTATTCGGGGGCGTGCTGGCGGACCGCTTTGAGCGGCGCAAGATGCTGATGGCATCGCAATGGGTGCAGATGGGCAGCGCGTTTATCCTGACCGCGCTGGTGCTGCTGCATCTGGTCCATGTCTGGCAAATCCTGATGCTGTCGTTCGTATCCGGTTTCGCCCAGGCATTTGGCGGGCCGGCTTACTCGGCTCTGATTCCCACCCTGGTTCCCAAAGAGGACATGCCCAACGCCATTGCCCTCAACTCCATCCAATTCAACGCCGCCACGATTATCGGCCCCACCTTGGCGGGTATCGCGATGGCCAAATTGGGCGACGCATGGTGTTTCGGACTGAACGGCCTCTCTTTCTTCGCACCCATTATTTCGCTGTCAATTTTGACCATTCGATTCATTCCTGAGAAGACGGGCGACTCCATCCTGTCGAGTATGAAAGAAGGGTTCCGCTTCATCCGCAAGCGCGAGGGTATGGTAGCCCTGATGGTACTGGCTTTTTGCATGACGTTCCTGGCCGTCCCGATGCGAACCTTTCTGCCGGTTTTCGCCGAGGATATTTTCCACCACGGTCCGGAGACGTACACGTCATTTGTGTCGGTGATTGGGGTGGGATCCGTGTTGGGAGCCCTGCTGGTGGCTTGGCTGGGTCAGATCCGTCGGAAAGGTACGGTGGCTCTAGTCATGCTGATCGCTCTAGGCTTGGCCATCGCGGGCTTTGGGCTATCGAAGGTGCTGGCCCTTAGTTTCGTCCTCCTGTTTGTTTGTGGGGCTTCGATGATTGGGGTTTTCACCATGGTGAACTCGCTGGTGCAATTGATCACCACCAATGAGATGCGCGGCCGGGTGGTGAGCGCGTACAATTTCGCCTTTCGGGGCGGAATGCCCATGGGAAACCTGGTGACAGGCCTGCTCGTCCCAAAAGACAGGGCGTCCGCTGTGCTGCCGCTGGTGCTGGCCGTGAATGGCGCCCTCCTAGTTGGGCTGGGGATTTACTTCTTGACCGCCCAGCGCAAGGTAGCGGCGCTTTGATCCAATAGAGACAGGAAAATGGTGCTCCAACTTGTACTCGCCGGATTCTTCGTGCAGGGCGCAACCCCGCTCGAAGCGGCTCGCGACCGGCAGGACCGGCCCGCGCTCGAAAGGTTCGTCCGCGAAAGCGAAGCCGCGGCCGCCAGGGCGCCCAACGATGCCGACGCGCAATACCGGTGCGCGCTGGCTTCTTCGTACCTGGCCGAAGTCGACCAGGAACTGCACGACAAAAAAGCCGCCCGGCAAGCCGCGGAAGTGGGCATCAAGGCCGCGGAAAAAGCCGTTGCCCTCAAACCCGACAATGCCGAAAACTACCGCATCCTGGGCACGCTCTACGGACAGGCCATCACCGACCTGATCAGCGGTTTGACTTACGGTCCGCGGGCCAAGGACGCGATTGCGAAGGCTTTGGCGCGCGCGCCCAATTCCTCCACGGTCTACGTGGCGCGGGGGGTGGGAAACTACTACCTGCCGCCGCAGTTGGGCGGCGGACTGGAATCGGCCGTCGCGGATTTCCACAAGGCGATTGAGCTCGATCCCCGCAACGCCGAAGCGTACCTGTGGCTGGGCTTAAGCCTCCGCAAGGAAAACAAAGACGCCGAAGCCCGCCGCGCGTTCGAAAAATCTCTCGAGCTGGATCCCAACAGCATTTGGGCGAAACAGCAACTCTCGAAAACGCCGGAAAAATGAAGCAGCTCTGGGTTGCGGCCGTGATCGGCGCCCTAACGCTGGTGAGTTTCTTCCAGTTTCCCGGCCACACCTGGCTGCAGCAGGACACCCAGATCTATGTGGCGATCATGGAGCACGAGCGCGACCCGCGCGTGCTGGCCAACGACATTCTGGTGGCTGAGTCGCACGTGGCCTTCACCCTATACGACGAGATCGCCCTGGCGGCGCGCAAAGTTACGGGCTTGGGTTTTCGCGAGGTGCTCGAAACCGAACAGCTTCTGACCAGAGCCTTGGGGATCTGGGGACTGTACCTGCTGGCCCTGGCCTTCCTGGACGGGCAGGCGGGCTTGTCGCTTCTAGCGGCGGCGATCGTTTCCCTCGGTGCTACCATCGCCGGGCCTGCCGTGTTGACCTTTGAATACGAGCCGTCGCCGCGCTCGCTTGCCTACCCGCTGGTGATGTGCGGGCTGGGGCTGGCGGCTGCCGGACGGCCGCGGGCTGCCACCATTGCGGGCGCCGTCGCTTTGCTATACCACCCCCCGTCGACCCTGCCGTTTTGCGCTTTGGTCGCATGGCTGGCGCTGCGGCGGCGCGATTTTCGAACCTGCCTGCCCATCGCGGCCGCGATTCTGCTGGTGGCCTTTTCGGCAAACTTTCAGGCGCAGGATGCCGCCGCCGGCTTTTTCCGCAAATTGACGCCCCTCGATGAGCGGCTGCAACGCATGCGGGCCGGTTACAACTGGATTTCGGGCTGGGGGACAAGCCTGATCCTGCACTGGCTGTCGGTGTTTGGAATTGCTTCGGGGGCGTGGCTTCGAGTGCGCCGCCACGGTTGTGGAGCAGGCGTTTTCGCCTGCAATCGCGGCCTTGTCATGGCATTGGCTGTAGTCGGAATCGTCAGTATGCCGATTTCCTGGTTGCTGCTGGACCGGGCGGGTTGGGCGTTCCTCTCCGAATTGCAGCCCATGCGAAACCTGTTGTGGACCGCGCTCGCGGCGCAGATCTTCACGGCCATTGCCGGCCTCCGCGCGGCCGGGCAAGGCCGCTTAATGGAAGCTTTCGCTTGGCTGGCCGCGGCGTTTGCGTTTCCGGTCGAGGATGTATTCATCCGGCCGTGGGCCTGGCGTCAGGTGTTGGTTGTGGCCGGGCTGGCGGGACTGACCGCGGGCTTGGTTTGGTCCTCCAGACGGCGCGGTTTGAAATGGGTGCCGGCGGTTGCGGCAGCAACCGCTTTTTTCGTCATTCCGGGCTGGAGCCAGGTGGTCAATTATCCGCGCCTGCACACTCCCGAACTGGCACAATTGATCGACTGGGCACGAACCGCCACGCCGCGTGACGCCGTATTTGCGTTTCCCGACTCGGACAAAAACGGCTATCCTGGCATTTTCCGCGCCGAAGCCCTGCGCGCGGTCTACGTAGACTGGAAAGGCGGGGGCCAAGTCAATTTCCTGCCGCAATTCGCCGCCGAGTGGTGGTTTCGCTGGCAGCAGACCATGGACCGCCCGGTCGATCTCGCCAAATACGACGGCCTGGGGATTCGGTACGTCGTGGTGCGTTCCCCCAACCGGCTATCGCAATCGCCGGTTTTTGAGAATGCGCAGTACAGGGTGTACCGGGTGCTCCCTACTTCAGCAGCCGAATCGCCCCATTGACGGTGTTCAGATCGAACAACGGGCCGCCGGAACCGATCGTTCCCTCCAACCGGTTCTTGCCGAGTTCGCCCTGCACGCGGAAATCGAAATCGGAAGTAATCGACCCATTGGTGGTATGGGCGTCGACGCGGGCGTTGGTGTCCGCCGGCAGATGCAGCGTAATCGAACTGTTCGAGGTGTGCGCTCGCACGTCGGAGCGAAAACCAGACGGCAGGGTAAGCTCCACCGAACCGTTGCTCGTCTCTGCCCGGACTTCGCCGCCGCCGTGCTCGATCGCCGCCCGAATACCGCCGTTGGAAGTGGTGGCGTCCAGACCCCCGCGCAGGCGCTCGGCATGGATATGTCCGTTCGAAGTATGGGCGTGGACGGCGCCTTCGATCAGGTCCAACTCCACCGGGCCATTGCTGGTTTCCGCGCCTAAATCTCCTTTCAGGTCGATCGCCCGGATTTCCCCGTTGGACGTGTGTAAATGCGCCGGCCCGGCGGTTCCGGTGACGTGGATGGAGCCGTTGGAAGCCGTGACCCGTTCCAGCGTAATGGTCTTGGGAACAAGTAGGGTAAAGCGCGCTCCCTGATTGTTGCGCCGCTCGGTGGGGCGAACCGCCCGTATGGTGACCGAATCCGGAGTGTGGTCAATGTCCACGCGCAGGGTATCGGCAGCCTCGGGCGTGGGACCGTACTTGGCGCCCAGGATGTCCACCGTATCCCGATCCGACCCGCTGATTTCCACGCTGCCGTTAAAGGTTTCGAGCGACAGCCTGCCGCCCGCGTGTAACGGGTAAGAGTAGTGGAAATCGCGTGTCACCCGCTGCATGTCCCCCCAGTCGTCGATATCGCAACCGGCCAGAAACAGGATCGGCAGCGGGAGCAGGAGTCGAAGAAAACCAGCGCGCATTGGGAACCTCCAAATCGCGATTTACGTATACCCCAGGAAGTTTGTTCCAGAAAGGAGTACAATCGCCCTAAATATGACACCCGAAAATGCACCTGCCGTTGAGCCGCCCGCCGGATTGAGCGAATTCTCCCGCCTGACCGGCGTTTTCTTTGAACCGGGGAAGACTTTTGCGGATATTGTGGCCCGGCCGCGATGGATCGTTCCCATGCTGCTGGTGATTCTGATCGGCTTGGCCGCCACCGTCCAGATGTCGCAACGGATCGGCTGGGAGCGCATCGTAAGCCATTCCTTCGACACCAGTTCACGGGCGCAAAACATGACCCCGCAACAGCGCCAACAGGCCATCGAGACGGGGGTAAAGATTGCCAGCGTCATGGCCTATATCGGCCCGATAGTCGGCGTTCCGATCTATTTTCTGGTTGTGGCCGCGGTGCTTCTGGGCATCTTTGCCGGCATTCTCTCCGCGCCGGTGAAGTTCAAGCAGGCTTTCGCCGTGGTTTCTTATGCCAATTTACCCGGGGTTGTTTCCGGGATTCTGCTCATCGTCGTCTTGCAGCTTAAGAATCCCGACGAATTCAACGTGCAGAATCCCCTGGCATTCAATCCCGGCGCTTTCATGGACCCGCTGGCGACGTCCAAAGCTCTGTACTCGCTGGCAACCTCGATCGACCTGTTCACCTTGTGGACGATTGTGTTGATGGCCATCGGTTTCAAGGCGGCCGCCGGCAAGAAACTCTCGTCGAGCGGCGCGTTTCTGGCGGTGTTCCTGCCGTGGTGCGTGTGGGTCGGAGGCAAGGCGGCGCTGGCGGGATTGTTCTCGTAGCCCGGTGGGACAGACGATCGCCTTTTGTCGTCTGTCGTTCCCCGCCGATGCGCAACAGTGGGACAGACGATCGCCTTTTGTCGTCTCTCGTTCCCCGCTGAAGCAGAATCACCCGACAGACGACGAAAAACGATCGTCTGTCCCACCAGAATCTCACTTGTTTTGAGAAAAACCCGGCGTGACGGGCACTACTTCCCCGGAATCACGATGGCATTCACACGCAGGCACCTCCCCCACTGGATTCCAGGCGAGGCCGCCGTCTTCGCGACCTGGCGCTTAGCCGGCTCGCTCCCCGCTCAGCCGGAGATACTGGAGTGGGACAGACGATCGCCTTTTGTCGTCTGTCGCTCCCCGCTGAAGCCCAACCGCCCGACAGACGACAAAAAACGATCGTCTGTCCCACTTCCTGGCCCGCTCTGGCTGCAAGAACCGCGAATCGCCTCCGTGGTGGTGGACGCGCTCCTTTATGGCGAGACGGAGCGGCAGTTCTATCGGCTCCTCGCGTGGGTCGTCATGCCCAATCACGTCCATGCAATCTTGCAGCCCGATTCTCCCATGCCCACCATCATGCGATGGCTCAAGGGGAGAACCGGTCGCGTGGCGAACCGGATTTTAGGCCGCACCGGAGCGGCCTTCTGGCAGGACGAGTCTTTCGACCGTTGGATCCGCTCCGAGGACGAGCTTCGGTATTTTGTCGAATACGTGGAAAACAACCCGCTAAAAGCAGGCCTGGCCGAGAGCAAAGAGCAGTGGCCATGGTCAAGTGCGGGCTGGGGCAAAGGTAGCAACGGTGGGACAGACGACCGCCTTCTGTCGCCTGTCATCCTCCGCTGATGCGCAAGCGCTTGACAGACGACCAAGAGCGATCGTCTGTCCTACTCTTCCACCTGCCTGACAGACTGGGGTGGGACAGACCATCGCTTTCCGTGGTCTGTCAGCCGGACCGAGCGCAACCGCCCGACAGACGACAAAAAACGATCGTCCCACTTTGTCTACTGCACCGGTATGGTAGCCGTCTCGGTTGTCTTGCCGCCGATGGACAGCGAGATTGGCACCGCCGATCCGGTCGGAGTATTGGCCGCCAACTGCACGTCGATCTGAAACAGCCCGGGGAAGCCTGGCGCAAGGCCCGGGAACAAGACCGTCGCGTTCTGCCCTCCTACGGTCACGGTCGGCGTGGGGGTCGTCGAGAGAGGCGACGCCACTGCCGGCGTCCCGCTATACGGCTGGTTCGATACCGGTCCCAGTCCGTTGGCCCAAAGAGTAATGAAGTAGTTGTTGGCGGCGCCGCGCTTGGCCGGATTGCCGGTCGTGATCAGTGCGCCTGTTGGATCCGTGGCGATAGCAGTGCCGCCGTTGTAGTTGAAAAACGTCGGCGAAGAGTTCGCGATGTTGACGGTCATTACATTGGACGAGATTCCATTATCGCCGGTCACCTTCACCTGCGCGGAGGAATACCCCTGGAGCTCCCACGGAGCAAAAGCATTTATCTGCGTCGGACTGACATAGACGATATAACCGGGATAAGTCACCCCGTTGCCCACGTCGAAACTAACCGTCACCGTGTCGATTTGGAGCGGCAGGTTGGCGAAGGTGTTGGAAGCGGTGTAGCTACTGCTGGTGAAGCCCGAGCCATATAGCGAGACGTAGGAGCCCGGAGCGATGGTTGTGACTCCGGCGGCTGCATCCGACACGCTACTTAGCGAGGGCGCGCTTACCACGTAACCGTAGACTTGGATAGTTTGCCCCACAATCGAATTCAAGTTGATGTTGAGAAGCGACGTTGCGGTACTCGCTGGCAGTACGGCGTCGAAATATAGGAAGCCGTAGGAATCGGTTCGGCAAGTGATGGAGCTTGTGCTCGAGGCCGGCGAGCACGCCGGGCCGCTCGAAGCGCTCTTCAGCGTCAGACCGTTCGCGGCGCTGATGAGAATGGGAGCATTGGCGATGCCCGCGCCGGTGATATCGGTAATCTGCAGCACCGGATATCCGGTAGGGTTCACATCCGAGCCGCCGGTCCCTTCGTAGTAATAGTTATTGTTGCTGTCGCAGCACGAAAGGAACGTGATCACGTTGTAACCGTAGCTCGCGCCGCCCGGAACAATGAACATGAACGGAATCCGCAGCGTAGTGGCCGAGCCGGTGACAACCACCGCACCGGAATATTCACCCACCGCGGGCAGCGTCCCCGACAGCGTCACGATGAGAGTCGACGTGGCGCCGGCAGCCAGCGTGGCGCTCGATAGCGTTGCCGTGAGCTTGGTGGTTCCCGGCAAGGTGACGGGTGTTACAACTCCACCATCGATGGGCGTATTGGCTGTGCAGCAACTTACGCTGGCAGCTAAGGTCGCCGAACCGGAGCCGATATTGGTCAATGTGATCGCAACGGGCGATGGCGCCGAGCTGACGATGCCAAAGGAAACTGAAGAGGGAACCGCCGTCACGTTTGCCGCGATCGCCGTCCCTGCATTCAGGAGGCCGGCGCCCATCCACTCGGCGTCCACCGGCAGTCCGTAGTAATCTTCCGCGGTGACCGACTGCGCCGACGCATTGTTCACCAGCAGGGACTTGATCTGCTGGCCGTTGAGAGACGGGTGAGCCTGCTTCATCAGCGCGGCCGCGCCGGCGGTCAAAGGAGCGGCGAAGCTGGTGCCATCGGCGGCCGCGAAGCCGTTGGCCGTATACAGGATTCCGTTAGGGTCGAAGGTCTCTCCCGCCATGTACATGCCTGTCGCGGAGGGTAGGTAATAGTCGTTCGGATCGGGCGAGAGATCCGGATCGTCGCCGCCGGTAGCCACCAGGTCGGGCTTGATTCTCCCGTCCGGAGTCGGACCGAAGGAGGAATAACTGGCCAGCAGGTTGGCGCCAGCGGAGGGACTAAAGGCGAAGTCGTTGCTATAACTGGTCAGGTCTATTTCCGCGCCGGCCGTATCGATGGTCACCGTTGCGCCGGGGTGCGCGTCGATATAAGCCTTCAGGTTCAAGCCGTCGGAATTCGAGATCACCACGCCGGGACCGTACTCGTAGATGCCTTCGGCGTAGGGTGCGCTGTAGATCGAGGTTGAATTGGATTGATACCAGACGAAGCCGATGGCGCCGGCATTCTGGGCGTTCAACGCCTGTTGGTCGTAGACGCCGTTGGAGTCGGTGTTGACGGGGCAACTGGCGGTCACCTGAATCAAGGCAAACTTGCCGTTGAGCGAGTTGGCCGCAAGGGGAACACAGGCGAGACCGGTGCCGTCCAGCAACGCCACGTCCACGAGTGGAGCGACGTTGGCGCCGTCTACGGAAGGATAGAAGATCGAGTCGCTCATCATCGCCTGGATGTGCTGCAAATTGGAAGGCGCGCCTGAAGCGTTCACCGAGACCGCGGGCATCATGGCGTGTGAGTTGAGGGTGGCGCCGACCGCGATCGCATCGGGAGCGTTGGACGGAGAATTGATCGTATTGAAAGCCGGGTAGTAGAGAAGTCCGTCGCCGCCGCCGTCGCCGTCCGCAACCAGCACTGTCTTGCCAGCCATCACCGCGGCTTCGTACGCGGACGCTACCGGGTCGCTCGAGGCAGGGCCGATAGCCTGGCTGCCCCAGGAAGTCGTAATCACGTCCATGCCGTCCGTCACGGCGTCGTCCACGGCGTTGATCATGGATTCGTCGGTGGCGAAACCGAACGAGCCTGCAATCTTGTAGTTCCCAATCCACGCCTTGGGCGCCATCCCCTGGAGCGTGATGGTGCCGCCGGTGGACGATATCGCGGGCGCGGTGACGGCGTTGCCGGCGGCTACCGATGCCACGGCGCTGCCGTGTCCCCAGCGGTCCCGCGGCGTGTAATCGTCAGGCAGGGAATCGGCCGCAAAATTGGCCGGATTCGATCCCACCGCCAGCAGCCGCACATAACTTCGCGCCACGATGACCTTGCTGTTGGTGAAAGCACAGTCCGCGGTGGAGCTGGAGTTATAGGTCCAGCCGGCCGGATATTCGCTGGCGGTCGGCTGGCAAATCGGGAAACCCGCCGGCGTGCTCAGGCTCGAATCCTGAAACATCGGGTTCGAGAGCTCCACGCCCGAATCTAAAATGCCGATTTTCACGCCCGCGCCCGCGCTCGTCGACCCTCCCAGCGCCGACCACGCCGCCGGCCCGTTGACCAATTGCACGGCACGGTCGAGCTTCGCAGTGAACCGGCGCATGGGCGTAACCGAAGCTACGCCGGGAATGCTCTGGAGTTCTTCGATGCCGTGCCCCGGCGCCACCACGAACAGCGCGTTCAGCACTCCCGAAACCCGGCTGGTGACCTGAATATTGCGCGCCTGCAAGGTCTGAATCATCGCCTGCTGGCGCGTTTCGATTTGAGCGCGATACGCCTTCCCCTGGGCTGTCGCGGCCTCTTCCGCCGTGCGATACTGCGCCAAAACCGGGGCATCCGCCAGAACCATTACGTAACGGTTCGGAATTACTCTGGGATGCTCGGCCAAAGGCTTGACTCTGCCAGCGGTCCGCCCGGCCATGGCAGCGTGGCGCTTGGGCAGAGGGCGTTGTTGCCCGAAAGCCGGCAGGGCACAGAGGCCGGATACTAGCGACAGCACAAGCAAGGCGCGTGAACGCGCGGAACTCACAGAAGACATGCTGAATGGACGTGACATAAATATGGCAAGTTTCGTTAAGAATTCTTTACCGGCGGGCCAATGCTACTCCCTAATGGTATCGCCAATCTGAACCCGGAAGGTTCCCGAAACTCTCTGGTCAACCGAAGATCACGCGGCGGCCTTCGATCGAGTAAGCGCGGGTGGTCACCAGGCGGATGGCCTCGCTATAAATACGATGCTCTTCGCCGAGAATTCGCGCGGACAACGAGTCCACCGTGTCGTCCTCCATCACCGGCACCGCGGCCTGCAGAACGATCGGGCCGGAGTCGAGAGCTTCATCCACGAAATGCACGGTGCATCCGCTGATCTTGACGCCGTGCTCCAGCGCCTGGTGCTGCGCATCGAGACCGGGAAACGACGGCAGCAGCGAAGGGTGAATGTTGAGAATTCGATGGGGGAATTCCCGAATGAACGTTCCGCTCAGCAGCCGCATGAATCCGGCCAGACAAACCAGGTCTACATGGCGCCGCTTCAGTTCGGATAATAACCCTGCGTCGTAAACCTGGCGGTCCAGACCTTTGGACGGAAGCAAGACGGCCGTGAAGCCGCGGCGCCGCGCCGCTTCGAGACCGGGCGCATCCCCGCGGTTGCCGATTACGACGGCGATCTCGGCCTCCAGTTCACCGCGCGCGATACGATCGGCGATGGCTTCGAAATTGGACCCGCGTCCGGAGATGAGAATGCCCAAGCGGGTCATCGGTATTCCACCAGCGGTGCGCCGCGCTTCGGCGCGACCACTTCCCCGATGCGGAACGGCTTTTCCCTCAATTTGCGCAAGCCGGCCTCGGCGCCGGGACAATCCGCGCGAGCCACGACGAGGATCATGCCCACACCCACGTTGAAAGTGCGCCGGAAATCTTCTTCCGGTATGTTCCCGATGCGGCGCAGCAATTCGAACAGTGGCGGCACCTTCCAGGCGGAAGTGTCGATGACCACCCCCATTCCTTTGGGGAGAATCCGTGGCGTGTTATCGGTGATGCCGCCGCCGGTGATGTGCGCCGCGCCATGCAGCCGCCCGGCCGCCAGCAACGCGCGGATGGGCTTCAGGTAGCTGCGATGCGGGGCCAGCAGCGCGTCGACGACGGTTTTGCCCACTTCGGGAAGGAGCGTATTCGGGCCATAACCGGCCACTTCGAACAGCAGCTTGCGCGCCAGCGAATAGCCGTTGGTGTGCAAGCCGTTGGAGGGCAGGCCCAGCAGCACGTCGCCTACGCGGATGTCTTTACCGGTCAGCAGGCGCTTGCGCTCGACCGCGCCTACGATGAAACCCGCCAGGTCGTATTCCGATTCCGCGTACAGGCCAGGCATTTCCGCCGTTTCGCCGCCGATCAGCGCGCAGCCGTTTTTCCTGCAGCCCCGCGCCAGACCGGCCACTACTTGGGCGGCAACCTCGGCGTTCAGCTTTCCCACGGCGAAGTAATCGAGGAAAAACAACGGCTCGGCGCCCTGCACCGCGATGTCGTTCACGCAATGGTTCACCAGATCCTCGCCGACGGTATCGTGACGATTGGTGAGAAACGCTACCTTGAGCTTGGTGCCCACTCCATCGGCGGAGCTCACCAGCACGGGGTCGCGGAACCCGGACAGTCGGTAACAAGCTCCAAAACTGCCGATCTCGGTGAGCACGCCGGGCGTGAAGGTGCTCCGGGCCAGATTCTTGATGGACCGAATGGCGCGGTCGGATTCGTCGATGTTCACCCCGGCGTCGCGGTACAGTACCTGTTTTTTCGGTGGCAAAAGATCAGTATAAAGCAGCGTTCAGCGATCAGCTATCAGCGTTCAGCTTTCCGCGCTCAGCTTTGGCTGACGGCTGATTGCTGACGGCTGACCGCTTAATTTTTCCCCAACTGCTCCGCCAGCCGCAGAATCGTCTCGGCCAGTCCCTTGGCGGCCTCTGCCTCCAAATCCAGCCTCACTGTAAATTGGCCAAGGAGCTTCCCGGTTTCCTTCACTCCCAGATTGAGGCTCACCCGCGGGCCGTACAGCGGGTTGTCGGACGTCGCACCCGAAATCGAGCTGAGCTCCAGCACCCGTCCCAAGCAGGTCGGCAGGTCGGGAATCGCGTCGCGCAATTCGCGCGGGAAGGTCATGTGGCTTGCGTTATTGAAGCCATAGCGCCGCTTCATCGGCGACTTGGCCCGAACCGGGGACTTTGCTCGAACTAAGGCGCGGCTCATTGGGATCAGTTTAATACGCGCGCGGCGTCTCCGGCGGCAACCCGGACGGCTGCTATAATCGGCTTTCAAAATCCACTGAACCAAGGAGCTTCTGTGCGAAAGAAAGTTACCGTTGTAGGCGCCGGCAACGTAGGCGCCAACTGTGCATTGCGCATCGCGGAAAAAGAGCTGGCCGACGTCGTGCTGGTCGACGTGGTGGAAGGCGTTCCGCAGGGGAAAGGACTCGACCTGCTCCAGTCCGGCCCGGTGCAAGGCTATGACGTCCAGGTGACCGGCGCCAACGATTACGCGCCCACCGCGGGTTCGGACCTCGCCATCGTCACGGCTGGCTTTCCGCGCAAGCCCGGAATGAGCCGCGACGACCTGTTGATGGCCAATTACGAAGTGGTCAGGACCGCCACCGAGCAGTTTGCCAAGCTGTCTCCCGAGAGCGTGATCGTCATGGTCACCAACCCGCTCGATGCCATGGCCCAGGCGGCATATTGGGTCTCGAAGTTCCCCAAGAACCGCGTGGTCGGCATGGCGGGCATTTTGGATAGCGCGCGCTTCCGGACTTTTGTCGCCCAGGAGCTGAAGGTCTCGGTAGAGAATGTGGTGGGCGTGGTGATGGGCGGCCACGGCGACACCATGGTGCCCCTGGTGCGCCTGTCCAGCGTTTCAGGCATCCCCCTCACCGAGCTGCTGGACCAGCCCACCCTCGACCGCATCGTTACCCGCACCCAGAATGGCGGCGCCGAAATCGTGAAGTACCTCAAGACCGGCAGCGCCTATTACGCCCCTTCGGCCGCGGCGGTGGAAATGGCCGAATCCATTCTCAAGGACAAAAAGAAGGTGCTTCCCTGCTCCGCTTTGCTCGAAGGAGAATACGGCATCCACGGCGTCTTCGTCGGCGTGCCGGTGAAGTTGGGAGCCGGCGGCATCGAGAAGATCTACGAGATTCAATTGACCGAAGCCGAAAAGGCCCTGCTGTCGAAGAGCGCGGCGGCCGTCCGGGAACTGGTGGACGTGCTGAAAAGCAAGCCATAACCAGCGCAAAATTCATGACCGATCCCAACCTGAAGGTGCTGATCCCCAGCGACAAAATCCAGGCGCGCATCCGCGAGCTCGGCGCCCAGATTTCGGCGGATTATCCCAACGGCGATCTTTACTTCATCTGTATTTTGAAAGGCGCCTGTTTCTTTCTCACCGATCTGGCGCGGGCCATGCGGCGCGACGTGTCGGTGGACTTCATGGGGATTTCGACCTATGGCAAGGGCAAGACCAGCTCGGGCGAAGTGCGGGTGACCAAGGATCTCGATATCTCTCTCGAGGGCGCCGACGTGGTGATCGTGGAAGACATCGTGGACAGCGGCGTGACGCTCAATTACCTGATGCATCTCCTCGAGCAGCGCCGGCCCAAGTCGATTCGCATCGCCGCCCTGCTGGATAAACCCGAGCGCCGCTTGCGTCCCGTGCATGCCAGCTACGTGGGCTTCCAGATTCCGGACAAATTTGTGGTCGGATACGGCCTGGACTACGCCGAGAAATATCGCAATCTGGACGACGTCTGCGTGCTGGAAGAGTAGGCCATCGCCCCCGGCATCGCCCCAACGTTTCGGCCGCCCATCGCGTCTTGTTCAACAGGGGGGTGCCGATGATTCGAGCAGTTGTCAGCCTGGCGTTATGGGCTGCTGCGGCGGTCTCCGGGCAGTCCCCGATTACGCCGCGATTTGAAGTCGCGTCAATAAGGCCGATCGACGCCGATCCAAACTCTTCATCCGGTATCGAAACCGGGCACGGCCGGGTCGCCGCGAACAACGTGACCCTGAAACGCTGCATCATTGGCGCCTACGGGCTGGGACCGAACCAGATCTTGGGCGGCCCGGACTGGCTGGATTCGGACCGGTTTGAGATTATCGCCAAGGCCGAGCAGCCGGTGGGCGATGCCGCCTTGATGGCTATGCTGCAAACTCTACTCGCCGAGCGGTTCAAACTGGCGGTTCATCGCGAGACGAGGACGATTCCGGCGTTTGTCCTGCAGGTCGCCAAGAGCGGACCGAAGCTGGAGAAGGCGAGCGGAGGGGCGGGCGTGACCAATAGCGGCCGGGCGAGTATCGACGCCAGGAATATCACCATGGATTCCTTCGCACAGGTGCTCTCCCGTAAGATGGACCGGCCGGTGGTGAATCGAACGGGACTGGACGGCGTTTTCAATCTGCAACTGAAATGGACGCCGGAGAGTGCCCAGCCGGTCAAGCCGGACACCGACAGCGCAGCGCCGGACGGGCCTTCCATCTTTACCGCCATCCAGGAACAGCTTGGATTGCGGCTGCGATCCGACAAGGCGCCAGTCGGATTTCTGGTTGTCGACCACGCCGAAAAGCCCTCCGAAAATTAGGCAGTGGGACAGACCATCGTTCTTAGTGGTCTGTCAGAACTCGCCAAGCTGTAACCCATTGACAGACGACAAGAAACGATCGTCTGTCCCACCTGCCGGCAGGTGACGGACGTGGTCGAACGCCTCCTCAATCAAAGCGTCCAATTCATCGTCCGGGACACCCTTGACTCGCTCCGCGAGTGCGTCCAAGTGCTGAAGGTACCGGCCGTAGGCGCGAGCGCGATCATCCCCGACCGGAGCGTCCTTGAGGATGCGGCCGGGCTGAATATTGAGCCCTTCATCCTCCTCGAAGGCACGGCCCAGCAACCCTTCGAGAACCAGCCGCTGGTCGGGGGACAGGTCTTTCACTCTATGCCACATAGGGCACCTCGGTAGCGTCCTTCTTAGGTTACCGCGACTGCGGAGCAACGGCCGGACGGCTACCTGGCCCCGAGGCTTACCCCGACCAAGTCCGCTTCCTTCTGGTCGTGGCGGTGCTTCCAGTAGTGCTTGACGTCGGGCCAGAATTCCTTCAACACGTTGGAAAACGTGTCCGTCGCCACGGCAATCAACCACTTCTGCAGGTTGTCGTTCCAATCGCGCGTGTCCGGATAGTAGGCGTTGGAAACTGCCGTGGCCGCGGCGTTGCCGCCCCATTCCGCGAGATTGAACACCCGCTCCCCTTTATCGTTTTTGCAAATTACAATCTGCTTGACGGCGTAGAACAGCCGGCTCTTCTTGGTGCCCTCGGCCTTGCGGAAATAGCGCGGATCCTGGTGCAGGAAGGCCGGCCAGAGGCCCTCGGTCATCATGTTGCCGATCATCTGGTCGCCGTAAGCGGTGCCGAAGCGCTTGGCGTAGCCTTCCATTCCTTGACCGAACGACGGGTTTTGGTCTTCGAGCTGGTAGAGCACGGCGAACAGCCCGGCCGTGGGGTAGACGGGATAGTCGAAGGAATCCTTGACCGCGATCATCATCTTCTGCCCGGCCGTTAGGCGCTGGAACGGGATCGAGTTTTCGGTGGTCCGGTTGTTGGGAAGAACGCCGAAGATGCGTTTGTCTTCCTTGGGAACCGGCTGGACTGGCTGGGTGGAATCCACCATCGCCGGAGCTACGGGAGGCGGATCGATGCCATCGAGTTTCGCTGCCGCCGGCGGCATTGCAGCCGATGGTGCGGGAGCCGATGGCACAACCGGCGCATCCTGTGCGAATGCATACAGAACACAGGAAGCCAGCACGGCTAAAAGTAGGACAGGGCGCGGCATTATTATACTCAATAGGATGGCTCGCCACCGCATGCGGTTACCAACAATTTCGCCGATAGACAAGAGCCGTTCGGCTTTGCTACACTAGGCACTGTCCCTTTTTGACAATTGCTCAGTGGGAGGTTCATTTTTTTTGAACCGCTTGCACCAATGAGGATTCATGGCACGCAAACCAGGTAAACAGTATCAATCCGCGCGGAGCAAGGTGGAAGCCCGCGAGTACGCGCTCGAAGAGGCCGTTCCGCTCATCCAAAAAATCAAATTCGCCAAGTTCGACGAGACGGTGGAAATCCACATGGCTTTGGGCGTCGACCCCAAGCACGCGGACCAAATGGTTCGGGGCACCGTGGTGATGCCGAACGGGCTCGGCAAGTCCAAGAAAGTATTGGTGATTGCCAGCGGCGACAAGCAGCGCGAGGCGCAGGAAGCGGGCGCCGATTTCGTGGGCGGCGACGACATGGTCAACAAGATCCAGTCCGAAAACTGGACGGCCTTCGATGCCGTCATCGCCACGCCGGATATGATGCGCTCCGTGGGCAAGCTCGGTAAGGTGCTAGGCCCGCGCGGTTTAATGCCCAATCCCAAGACCGGCACGGTCACCGTCGACGTGGTCAAGGCGCTGAAGGAGATCAAGGCCGGCAAGGTGGAGTTTCGCGTCGATAAGACAGGCATCATCCACGCGCCGGTGGGCAAGATCAGTTTCGACTCCGGCAAACTGGTGGAAAACGCCGCCAGCCTGATCACCGCCGTCATCAAAGCCAAACCCGCGGTCGCCAAAGGCAAGTATGTCAAAAGCGCCACCATCTGTTCCACCATGGGTCCGGGCGTGGCCGTGGACACCACGCCTTACAGCGTCAAAGCGGCAGTCTGATACCGCGCAGGTGCTTTCATGAAAAACAAGGACGACAAGAAAAAAGATATCGACGCGCTGCGCCAGGACCTGCAGAAGTCCAACAACCTGTTCGTGACCGGCTACGAGAAGCTGCACGTGGCACAGGATTTCGAGCTTCGCAAAGTGGTGCGCGGCGCCAAGGGCAAATACCGGGTGGTCAAGAATACCCTTGCCGAGGTCGCCTCGGAAGGCACGGCCGCCGGCCAGGTGCTCAAGAATCTTCGCGGCATGACGTCTGTGGCGTACACCTTCGACGATCCGGTGGCACTGGCCAAAGCGCTCACGGCCTATGCCAAGGCGAATCCCAGCTTCACTTTCAAAGCGGGCGTGGTGGAAGGCCGGGTGATCGACGTCAAGGCCATAAACGACCTTGCCAGCATGCCTCCGCGGGAAGAGATTCTCGCCAAGCTGCTCTACCTGATCAACGCTCCGGCACAACGTCTGGTGACGGCGATCGGCGCGGTGGGCCGCAACCTGGCGGTGGTAGTGGATCAGGGAGTGAAGGAAAACAAGTTCAAGTAAGCTGTCAGCGATCGGCTATCGGCGGTCAGCAAGGTTAGCTGAAAGCTGAGCGCTGAGAGCTGAAAGCTAAGATTTACAAGGAGTTCACAGGAAAATGGCGGACATTAACGCAATTGCGGATCAGATTCAGGTCTTGACGCTGCTGGAAGCTTCTCAGCTCGTCAAACTCCTGGAAGAGAAATTGGGTGTTTCGGCGGCGGCGGCCGCTCCGGTAGCCGTGGCTGGCGGCGGCGCTGCCGCGGCGGCGGCTCCGGCGGTGGAAGAAAAGACCGAGTTTACGGTGGTGCTGACCGCGGCCGGCGCCAACAAGATTAACGTCATCAAGGCCGTTCGCGAGGTTACCAGCCTGGGCCTCAAGGAAGCTAAGGACCTGGTGGATGGCGCTCCCAAACCGGTGAAAGAAGGCATCGGCAAGGATGAAGCCGAGGCCATCAGGAAAAAATTCACCGACGCCGGTGCAACTGTAGAAGTGAAGTGACACCAGCGGTTTCCGGCTGGTTTGGGACCAGCATCTGGCGCCGGTTTCCGGGGGATAGGTTTGACGCGGGACCCAAAGTCCTGGTAGCCTGAGTAGTTGGGTGTTGGATTCGGGCGGATTCGATCCCAATTGGTGACACTGATTTACGCAACTTGGCACGTAACTTGCAGTTCGGCTGGGACTGCAATTAGGCGATTTTTGTCTTTCTGCCGGCTACAACGCTATTCACCTGTCTGGAGTGCCCGCGCCCTCGCTATCCTCTTTCTTGCAGGCTTCTTCTTTTCGGAACCTGTTCGATTCCTGCCTCTTTTTCGTCTTACGGCGCTCCCATGGATTCTGCCCACGGGAGCGCCGTTGGCTTTGTGCTGTTAAGCGCGGTTTCTTTGCTTCGGCTGTTCGGCCGTCAGGAGCTTACGAATGGAATTACAAAATAACGGCGCCGTCCCTGAGCGAGTAGATTTTTCCAAAATCAAGACCTCCATACCCATCCCCAACCTCATTGAGGTGCAGAAGAGTTCCTACGAACGTTTTCTGCAAATGGATCTGCTGCCCAACGAGCGCGAGGATATGGGCCTGCAGACGGTCTTCAGCTCGGTGTTTCCGATCTCGGATTTTCGCGGCGTCAGCGATCTCGAGTTCGTCGATTATTCGATCGGCAACTGGGAATGCAAATGCGGCAATCTCAAGGGTCTGCATCATTTGCGCTCGACCTGCCGCAATTGCGGGTCGACCATCCGCACCGATCCTTTCCATGCCGGCGACGTGCTGTGCGCCCATTGCGGAACCTTCAATAAAAATGTCGTCACCTTCTGCAACAAGTGCGGCGACCCGGTGGGCTTGCAACTGAAATACGACATGCAGGAGTGCCAGGAGCGCGGCATGACCTACGCCGCGCCGCTCAAAGTCACCATCCGCCTGACGGTCTACGCCAAGGACCCCGAAACCGGAAAGAAAAGCGTCCGCGACATCAAGGAGCAGGAGGTCTTCTTCGGAGAGATTCCGCTGATGACCGATAACGGCACCTTCATCATCAACGGCACCGAAAGGGTCATCGTTTCGCAATTGCATCGTTCTCCGGGCGTATTCTTCGAGCGCGTCCCGGCGCAGGGGTATTACCTCGGCAAGATCATTCCCTACCGCGGAAGCTGGGTGGAATTCGAATACGACAATAAGAACATTCTCTACGTCCGTATCGACCGCAAACGCAAATTCTACGGCTCGGTTTTTCTGCGCGCGCTCGGCTATAAGAAGGACGAAGAGATTCTGCGCGCCTTTTACCGCGTCAGCAAAATCTCCATCAAGGACAAAAAGCTGCTCTGGAACGTGGATGAAGGCCTGACCGGGCTGAAACTCTCCTATGCCGTTAACGCCAAGGGCGGCGAGACCGTGGTGGGGCAGGGAAAGAAGATCACCTCCGGCCTCTACAAGGAAATCCTGAAGGCCAAAATCCCGCAGGTGGAAGTGGCCATAAACGATCTCGAAGGCGCCTACGTGGTGGCCGACGTGTTCGACACCGCCAGCGGCGAAGTCTACGTGGAAGCCAATAGCGAGCTCACCGCCACCCAACTGAACAAACTGATCGAGGCCGGCATCTCCGAGTTCGAAATCTTCTTCCCCGAGCGCGATGAAGTCGGGACCGTAATCGCCGCCACCATCCGCAAGGACACCATCAAGACCCAGAACGAGGCGCTGATCGAAATCTACCGCAAGCTGCGTCCCGGCGATCCGCCCACTCTCGATACTGCTACGCAACTGTTTCAGGGCATGTTCTTCGACCCCCGCAAGTACGACTTTTCGCGCGTGGGCCGGATGAAATTCAACATCAAATTGTTCGACCGGGCCGAGGCAACCTCGCTCGATAAGCGCACCCTCGATAGCGAGGATTTCCGCGCCACCATCAAGTACCTGTTGAAACTCCGCAAAGGCATCGGCGCGGTGGACGATATCGATCACCTGGGCAACCGGCGCGTGCGCGCGGTGGGCGAGTTGCTGGAAAACCAGTTCCGCATCGGCCTGGTCCGCATGGAACGCGCCATCAAGGAAAAGATGTCGGTTTACCAGGAAATGTCCACGGCCATGCCGCACGACCTGGTGAACGCCAAGCCGGTCATGGCCGCCATTCGCGAATTCTTCGGGTCGAGCCAGCTTTCGCAGTTCATGGACCAGACCAATCCGCTGTCGGAGATCACTCATAAGCGGCGCTTGTCGGCCCTCGGGCCGGGCGGTTTGAGCCGCGAGCGCGCCGGCTTCGAAGTGCGCGACGTCCATCCCACGCACTACGGACGCATCTGCCCCATCGAAACCCCGGAAGGTCCCAACATCGGGTTGATTTCCTCGCTCTCCTGCTTTGCCTGCATCAACGAGTACGGCTTTATCGAGAGTCCGTACCGCCGCGTGGTGAAGGGCACGGTGGTGGATGAAGTCAAGATCCTGAACCCGGGCGACGCCGATTTTAAGGTCGGCGACATCGCCCCGCGCGCCCACGTGGAGGAAGCCAACCGCAAGCTGGCCGCCAAAAAGCAGCCGGCCGATTACGAAGCCCACTGCGAGTACCTCTCCGCCTGGGAGGAAGACAAGTACGTCGTGGCGCAGGCCAATGTGCCGCTCGACGAGAAGGGCCGCATCGTTCCCGAGTTGTGCAATGCGCGCCAGACCGGCGAATTCGTGCTCAAGCCGCGCGAGGAAATCCAGTTCATCGACGTCAGCCCCAAGCAGCTCGTCTCGGTGGCCGCGAGTTTGATCCCGTTCCTCGAAAACGACGACGCCAACCGCGCCTTGATGGGGTCCAACATGCAGCGCCAGGCCGTGCCGCTGCTGCGCGCCGACGCTCCCTACGTGGGCACCGGCATGGAGCACGTCACGGCGCGCGATTCCGGCGCCGTGGTGCTGTGCAAACGGCCCGGCGTGGTGGATTCGGTGGATAGCGAGCGCATCATTGTCCGCGTCGAGGGCGCTTCCCAGGAAGGCCAGCTTTCCCGCGAAGTGGGCGCCGATATCTATCAGCTCATCAAGTTCAAGCGCTCCAACCAAAATACCTGCATCAACCAGAAGCCCATCGTGAGGGTGGGTCAGCGCGTGGTGAAGACCCAGGTGCTGGCCGACGGCCCCTGCACCGATATGGGCGAGTTGGCCCTGGGCCGAAACGTCCTGGTGGCCTTCATGCCCTGGCGCGGCTACAACTTCGAAGACGCCATCCTGGTCAGCGAGAAACTGGTCAAGGAAGATTACTACACCTCGATCCACATCGAGGAATTCGAAATCGAAGCCCGCGATACCAAGCTCGGGCCGGAGGAAATTACCCGCGACATCCCCAACATCGCCGATTCCTTCCTGCGCAACCTGGATGAGAGCGGCGTGATCCGCATCGGCGCCACCGTCAGGCCGGGCGACATCCTGGTGGGCAAGGTCACTCCCAAGGGCGAAACCCAGTTGACTCCCGAGGAAAAACTGCTGCGCGCGATTTTCGGCGAAAAGGCCGGCGACGTAAAGGACGCCTCGCTCTACTGCCCGCCCGGAATCGAAGGCACCATCGTGGATTGCAAGATTTTCTCGCGCAAGGGCCAGGAAAAAGACGACCGTTCCAAGGCCATCGAGGAATTCCAGATCCAGCGCCTGCAGCGCAACCTGCAGGATGAAATCCGCATCCTCACCGACGAGCGCGCCAAGCGCTTGGGCAACCTGCTCGAAGGCAAGAAGCTCACCGCCGACCTGCACGACGAGCGCACCAACAAGCGCCTGCTCTCGAAAGACACCGAGCTCACCCGCGACATCATCGAAAAGATCAAATCGCGCGACCTGAAGCGCATGCGGCTTTCCTCCCGCGACCCGCGCCTGAACGAGCAGATCGACGAAATCGAGGAGATGACCTCGCGCCAGATCGCCGTGCTCGAAAAAATCACCGACGAAAAAATCGGCAAGCTCCGCAAAGGCGACGAGCTGCCTCCCGGCGTGATCAAGCTGGTCAAAGTTTACATCGCCATGAAGCGCAAGCTTTCGGTGGGCGATAAGATGGCCGGCCGCCACGGCAACAAGGGCGTGATCGCGCGCATCCTTCCGGAAGAAGATATGCCGTATCTGCCCGACGGCACCCCGGTCGAAATCGTTTTGAATCCCTTGGGCGTGCCTTCGCGCATGAACGTGGGCCAGATTCTCGAAACCCACCTCGGCTGGGCCGCCAAGGCGCTGGGCCTGCATTACGCCACCCCCGTCTTCGACGGCGCCACCGAGCGCGAAATCAAGAAAGCGCTGACCGACGCCAATCTGCCCACCTCGGGCAAAACCAAGCTCTACGACGGCATGACCGGGATCATGTTCGAGCAGCCGGTGACGGTGGGCTACATTTACATGCTCAAGCTCTCCCACCTGGTCGACGACAAGATCCACGCGCGCTCCATCGGACCCTACTCGCTGATTACCCAGCAGCCGCTGGGCGGCAAGGCGCAGTTCGGCGGACAGCGCTTCGGCGAAATGGAAGTCTGGGCACTGGAAGCCTACGGCGCCGCTTATATTCTGCAGGAACTGCTGACCGCCAAATCCGACGACGTCTACGGCCGCGCCAAGATTTACGAAGCCATCGTCAAGGGCGAGGCCGCCATCGAGCCGGGCGTGCCGGAATCTTTCAACGTGTTGATCCGGGAGTTGCAGTCGCTCTGCCTGGACGTGGAATTGATGAAGAAGCCGCGCGAAGTGCCGGATACGGCCCTGGCGGCGGATTAAGAAGTTATCAGTTATCAGTTGTCAGTAATCAGTCAAACCCGCTGCGCGGAGATTGAGAACTGATAACTGACGACTGATGACTGTGAACTTTTTCGAACTGGAGGCTATTTTGAGATCCTCTCCGTACGATCGAGCGAATTTAATCGCGGATTTCGATTCCATCCGCATTTCCCTGGCTTCTCCGGAAAAAATCCGGAGCTGGTCACACGGCGAAGTCACCAAGCCCGAGACCATCAACTACCGGACCTTTAAACCCGAGCGCGACGGCCTGTTCTGCGCCCGTATTTTCGGCCCCACCCAGGACTGGGAATGCTTGTGCGGCAAATACAAGCGCATGAAACACCGCGGCGTGATTTGCGACAAATGCGGCGTGGAAGTGACCCTGGCGCGCGTGCGCCGCGAACGGCTTGGACACATCGAGCTGGCCAGCCCCTGCTCCCACGTGTGGTTTTTCAAGGGTCTGCCCAGCCGCATCGGCCACCTGCTCGATATCACCCTGCGCGAGCTCGAGCGCGTCCTCTACTTCGAAGCTTACGTGGTGGTCGAGCCCGGTGAGGTGGAAGGCCTCTCCCGCGGCGACGTCGTCACCGACGAGCGCAAGCGCCAGCTCGACCAGGAGTTCCCCGGCAAGTTCGTCGCCATGATGGGCGCAGAAGGCATCAAGGAGCTGCTCAAGAAGATCGACGTGGAAGCTCTCAGCGAAGAGATCCGCGAAAAGATGAAGACCGAGCAGTCGCAGCAAAAGAAGCTCAAGTTCGCCAAGCGCCTGCGCGTGGTGGAATCGTTCCGCAAGTCCGGCAACAAGCCGGAGTGGATGATTCTCGACGTGCTGCCCGTGATTCCGCCCGAGCTGCGTCCGCTGGTGCCGCTCGATGGCGGCCGCTTCGCCACTTCCGATCTCAACGACCTCTATCGCCGCGTCATCAACCGCAACAACCGCTTGAAAAAGCTCATCGAGCTGCACGCTCCCGACGTGATCGTGCGCAACGAAAAGCGCATGCTGCAGGAGGCCGTCGACGCCCTGTTCGACAACGGCCGCCGCGGCCGCGTGCTGCGCGGCGCCAATAACCGCCCGCTCAAGTCCCTCTCCGATACGCTCAAGGGCAAGCAGGGCCGCTTCCGCCAGAACCTCCTCGGCAAGCGCGTGGATTATTCCGGCCGGTCCGTCATCGTGGTCGGTCCGGATCTGCGCCTGAACCAGTGCGGCCTGCCCAAGAAAATGGCGCTCGAGCTGTTCAAGCCCTTCATCTATCACCGCCTCGAACAGCGCGGCCACTGCACCACCATTAAACAAGCCAAGGAACTTGTCGAACAACAGGATCCGGTGGTGTGGGACATCCTCGAAGAGGTCATCAAGGACCATCCCATTTTGCTCAACCGCGCCCCCACCCTGCACCGCCTGGGCATTCAGGCCTTCGAGCCGGTGCTGGTGGAAGGCAAGGCCATCAAGATTCATCCCCTGGTCTGCACCGCCTTCAACGCCGATTTCGATGGCGACCAGATGGCCGTCCACATTCCGCTTTCGCCCGAAGCCCAGATCGAAGCGTCCACCCTCATGCTGTCGTCCAACAATATTCTCTCGCCGGCGCATGGCAGCCCCATTGCCGTTCCCACCCAGGACATGGTGCTGGGCTGCTATTACCTCACCAAGGCGCGTCCCGGCGCCAAGGGCGAGGGCCGCACCTTCGCCTCCACCGACGACGTGCTCATCGCCCTCGAAATGGGCGAGGTCGAGACCCTCACTCCCATCAAGCTCCGCTATACCGGCCGCGTCATCGATTTGGTGCATGCCTTCGATAACCAGAACGTGATCCATACCGAGCCCATCGAGTTCATCAAGCAATACATGGAAACCACCGTGGGCCGCGTGATTTTGAACGATCACCTGCCCCAGGACATGCCCTTCATCAATGGCCTGCTCAAGAAGAAAGGCCTCGGTCAGTTGGTGCAGTACTGTTACCTGAAGTTCGGCCTCCAGGTCACCGTGCAGATGCTCGACGAGGTCAAAGCGCTGGGCTTCCTCTACGCCACCCGCGCCGGCATCTCCATCGGCATCGACGACATGGTGGTGCCCGGCGAAAAGGCCAGCCTGGTGCGCGAAGCCGAAAAGGAAGTGGTGAACGTCGAAAGCCAGTATCAGGACGGCGCCATCACCCACGGCGAACGCTACAACAAGATCATCGAAATTTGGTCGAAAGTCACCGAAAAAGTCTCCGATGAAATGTTCCAGGCCATGGAAGAGGACGACCGCACCGGCCGCTACCTCAACCCGATTTACATCATGGCCGATTCCGGCGCGCGCGGATCGAAACAGCAGATCCGCCAGCTTTCCGGCATGCGCGGCTTGATGGCCAAGCCCTCCGGCGAAATCATCGAGACCCCCATCACCGCCAACTTCCGCGAAGGCCTCGACGTGTTGCAGTACTTCATCTCCACCCACGGCGCCCGCAAAGGTCTGGCCGATACCGCTCTGAAGACCGCCGATTCCGGCTACCTCACCCGCCGCCTGGTGGACGTCGCGCAGGATGTGATCGTGACCGAGCAGGATTGCGGCACGGTCGAAGGCATCTACGTCGAGCCCATCATCGAATCCGGCGAAATCATCGAACCGTTGCGCGACCGCATCGTGGGCCGTGTGGCGCTCGAGGACCAGAAGGATTACGAAGGCAACGTCATCGTGGGCGTGAACCAGGAAATCACCGAAGACCTGGCCGCGGCCATTCAGGCGGCTGGCATCGAGCGGGTCAAGATCCGCTCCGTGCTCACCTGCGAGTCGAAGCGCGGCGTGTGCGTGGCCTGCTACGGCCGCAACCTGGCCACCGGACGGCTGGTGGAGCGCGGCGAGGCGGTGGGCGTCATCGCGGCGCAATCCATCGGCGAGCCCGGCACCCAGCTCACCATGCGCACCTTCCACATCGGCGGTACCGCCACCCGCATCAGCGAGCAATCCACCCAGGACGCCAAGAGCGACGGGTTCGCCCGTTACATCGGCATCCAGACCGTGCGCAGCAAGACCGGCGAGATCATCGCCATGAACCGCAACGGCATCATGGCCGTGGTGGACGATAAGGGCCGCGAAAAGGAGCGCTACCCGGTGGTGTACGGCGCGCGCATCCTGGCCGAAGACGGCTCTCCCGTCAAGAGCAATCAGGTCCTGCTCGAATGGGATCCCTACACGTTCTCCATCCTGACCGAAGTCAGCGGCGCGGTCCATTTCAAGGACTTGGTCGATGGCTTGACCCTGCAGGAACAGGTGGACGAAGTCACCGGCATGTCGCAGTTGGTCGTGACCGATTCGCCCGATGAGAAGCGCCAGCCCACCCTGATCGTGCGGCCCGAGGGCGCCGGCGGCTCGCGTTCCGAAGCCAAGAAGTACCTCATGCCGACCCACGCCCACCTGATGGTGCACGACGGCGAAGAAGTTCACGCCGGCGATGTGCTGGCCAAGATCCCGCGCGAGACCACCAAGACCAAGGACATCACCGGCGGCTTGCCGCGCGTGGTGGAATTGTTCGAAGCGCGCAAGCCGCGCGAGACCGCCATCATCGCCGAAATCAACGGCGTGGTGAAATACGGCGAAGTATCCAAGGGGCAGCGCAAGATCTACGTGGTGGGCGACGACGGCGCCCAGCGCGAGTATTCGCTGCCGCGCGGCGTCCACATCAACGTCCAGGAGAGCGAGCGGGTAAAAGCCGGCGAGCCCCTCATGGATGGCCCGCGCAACCCCCACGACATCCTGGATGTGCTCGGCGAAAAGGAGCTGCAAAAGTACCTGGTCAACGAGATTCAGGAAGTCTACCGCCTGCAGGGCGTCAATATCAATGACAAGCACCTGGAAGTGATTTCGCGCCAGATGATGCGCTGGGTGAAGGTCGAGGATATCGGCGACAGCGAATTCCTGCCCGAGGAAGTGGTCGACAAGTTCAAGTTCCGCGCCGAAAATCAGCGCGTAGTGGAAGCCGGCGGCCGTCCCGCCCAAGGCAAGGCCGTGCTGCTCGGCATCACCAAGGCTTCGCTTTCGACCGATTCGTTCATCTCCGCGGCGTCCTTCCAGGAGACCACGCGCGTGCTCACCGAAGCCGCCATCAACGGCCGCGTGGATTACCTGCGCGGCCTCAAGGAGAACGTCATCATGGGCCGCCTGGTCCCCGCGGGCACCGGCATGGAGTATTACCGCCAGGTCAAAATTGCCGGCGAGGATGTGGTGGAAGAGCCCGCCGCTCTCGACATCCCCGGCTACGACGAAGAAACCCGCCTGCAATACGCCGGCGGCCTGCCCGAAGATACCGGCGAAGATACCCTAGCCGAATAATCGGCAGCAACAAGCCCAAACGGCGCCCACGTTTTACCGCGTGGGCGCCATTTTTTCAGTAATCAGTAATCAGTAGCCATGACCGCTGACTACTGACTACTGACTACTGACCACTGACAACTGACTACTGACTCCCTACTGCACCAGCATCATCTGCGCCCGCCAAAACGCAAACTTCTGCGCCGTCGGCTGCAGCACACTCACCTGGCAGGTGTAACGGCCCGGCGCCAGTTTCGCCAGGGGAACCGCGAACCGCAGCGGCAGCGCCTTCGATTTTTCGTCCAGCCCCTTGGTCACTTCGAGCGGGTCCGTCTGGAATGCCAGCGTCTTGCCGCGATAAAAGCTCACTCTGGCGAAAATCGGCTGCGTGGTATCCGCGGCCGGCTCGTACGCTTCCAGGTACACGTACATCTGCTGCGACTTATTGAACACGCGCGTCACGCTCGGTACCAGCTTCGTCCCATCCTGCACAAGAGGGTTCGCCGATAGCAGCTTCTTGTCCTTCTCGGCGCTGTAGACAGCCGCGCTCAGCGGCGTGCGCTGGCTCGAAAGCACCACCGAGCTGATCGGCAACCCTTGATCGGCGCCGAGATCCGGGATCGTAAACTTGGCGTCGTAAGTGCCCATCTTACCCGTGGCGTTGTCGCGCGCCAGGAACCGCACCGAGTATTGTCCCGGCGCCAGCGTAAAGCCCGTGTCGTACACGATCGGGCTCTTGGCAAGCTGCGCCGCGGTTTCGCCCTTGAGCTTGATATCCACCGAGTCGCGCACGTTCTGTACCGTCTTGCCCGCGCTGTCCTTCACCACCCCGATGAAATCGATCTTGGCGGTCTCCGCCCCCCCGTGCTGCGCCAGCTCCAGCTCGCTGCCCGGAATCTTCGCCACCACCGGCACGAAGTAGCGGTCCTTGGCCAAACGGAAATAATCCACTTCCAGATCCACCACCAGGTCCGTAACCGGATCGCCCAGCATCAGCGCCTCGGCTAACTGGCGCTCTTTGTCCTCGCCGCTCGTCTTACTGAATTCCCTGCCCGCGTAATAACCCTGCCGGTAATCCAGCTTGCCCAGCTTGGCGGTTACGGTGTCGTCCTTCAGGCTGATTTTGATGCGCCGGAATTTACCGTCCAACTTCTCATTGGACGTGTAATAACCGACAATGTAGTAACTTGAAATATCCCTCTGCGCCTGCACGATACCGTTGGACAGTTCGTTATCGTCGAGCAGCGCCTTGCCGCCCGTATCCGATGCCAGCGTGAACAGGGTTTCCTGCTGGGCCTGGAAATCGCTCGTGCTTGCCCGCGCCGAGCTGCCCGAGTACATCGCCTGGCTTCCCGGCGACCCCTTGGTGGCATCCCCCAGCGGAGCCTGCGCTACCAGGCCGCGCGCGTCGATGGGATAAAACGCCACGTTGGCGCGAATGGCGGCGTTGATCGTTGCCTGCAATTCGGCCTGGTTATCGAAGCCGTTGCGCGTCATGCCGCTGGCGAAGTAAACCAGCGCCTTCTTCTCGTTCAACGACGCCAGCTTCCTTACCGCCGTCGCCAGCGCGTCGAGCTGCCGGTCGGTATTGAAGATGTTGAACTCCGTGTCGTCCTGCTGGAACGCGGCGCCCGTGTCCGACGCACTGTCGTCGCTGACGGTCTCGTCCATCCCCGAACCTTCGCCGATTACCAGGCCCTTCACGTCCTTGAGCAGCACGTCGCGATCGTCGGTAAAATCCTCCACCACGTTGACGTCGCTCGAAAAGGTCATAATGGCCATCAGGTCGGACTTGGTCATCTGCGTCTTGATGAATTTCGTCGCCGCCGTCTGCGCGCGCATCTGGTCCTGAATCGGCATGGACGTCATATCGAAGAACATCACCATCAGCCGCCGGTCCTGGTATTTCACATCGCCCGGCGTTTCGGGCGCGATGTCGTTGCGGGTTACCGGCTTGACGGTGGCCGCCGCGGGCGCGGCAGGTTGCGGCGTCGTGGCGGCCGTGGCATCGGCCACCGAGGGCCGCTCTTGAAGCTGTGGCGCTGGCTCTACCGCCCCTTCCAGGGTCTCGTAATGAAATACGTCGATCTTCTGCGGTTTGCCATCTTCGGTCACCACCAAGTCGCTCGCCTTGAGTCCAGGAATCGGGTTGCCATCTTTGTCCTTCACGATGACGTCTTCCACCACAAGTTGTCGCGTAGTGCTGAAAGTGGTCATACCTTGCGAAGCGATGAGAGCCCGCGACCGCTGCGACCCAGCCGTCGGGGCCGCCGGCGCAGCCGTAGCAGGCTGCGAAGATTGCTGCGGCGCCTGTTGCGCCCCCGCCACGATTGCCCAAACCAGGAGCACCGCCAGAGCCGCCCGAAAGCCGTGGCGCGATCCGCTTGCCTGTGCGGCGCCTTCCAAGCGCGGCAGCGTGTCGGGATGAGTCCCGACACGGCAGGCACGAGTGCCCGCGCCACGTAGACCCCCTGCGCCGGTTTCGCGATGCGGCTTGGCTTTCATGCTGACATCTCCATCCTGACCACTGAAAACTGATAACTGATTACTGACAACTGATTACTGACAACTGACAACTAGAACCTGAACCGCAATGTCACCGTCATCGCCCGCATCGCCGTAGCCGCCGTCGGCAGTCCGAACTGAGCGTTGCCGAACGTCGTGTTATAGCTGGCCCAGGTCACATGATTCAGCACGTTGGTAGCGTCGAAGCGCAAGTCGAAACTGCGCCGCTCGCCGATGCGGAAGATCCGGCCGGCCGAGGCGTTCACCGTGAATTGCACCGGCCCGGTAACAATGCCGCGTCCCGCATCGCCCCACTCGCCGGCGGCCGGCGCGCCGAATGCCGCGGTATTGAAATAGTAGCCCGGCTGCGCGGCCGAGAGTGGCAGTCCCAGGTATTCAGCGCGCGTAGTACCGGTAATGCCCGTCCCGGTAGCAACCCGGCCCGCCACGATCGGCGTGAGCGGCAGCCCGCTACCCAGCGTCAGGCTCGGGCCAATCGTCCAATCCTTCAACAGCGCTCCCTTAAACCCGCTCACCAACGCTCCGCCGCGATTACCCATCCCCGTGGAGTACTGCAGATTCAGGTTCAGCGTATTGGCCCGATTGAAACTCGAAAGCGAACGCTCCGCGTCCAGATCCAGCCAGTTCTGGGCATAGGGGGCATTGCCGAATCCGCCCGCTCCGCGGCCGCCCACCGCCTGCGAATCGTCAATCGCCTTCGAGTGCGTGTAAATCACGTTGCCCATAAATCCGCTGCGGAAGCGCCGCTGCAACTGCACCGAGCCCATCTCGTATTCCGAGTTCGCCCCCGAAGTTTCGTACCCGTACCCGGAGGCATACGCAAGGGAAGCCGCGCCCGTGGGCACCGAATTGGGCAGAAACTCCTGCATCAGGTGCGTGCCTTTGTTGCCGTTATAAATCACCGTCAGCACCAATGCATCCGGCAGGTTCTGCTGCACCAGCACCTGCCAGTAGTGCAAATAACCGATCTTGAAGTTAGGATCCAGGGCGAAGGTCTGCAGCGTGGAGGAAGTTAGCTGCTGAGTGAGACCCGTTGCCATGTTAAAGAGGGTGGCCGGCGAATTCGCCTGGCTCAAGCTATAAGAAAGTGGGGCCTGCTGCGCCATACTGCTGGCCAGCGGCTGAAATACCGAGGTGTTGTAGTAAATGCCGTAACCGCTGCGCACCACGGTGGAATGCTTGGTAAACGGTTTCCAGGCAATTCCGATGCGCGGCTGAAATTCATGATAATTGGGGCGAACCAGCGATGAGGGCAGCCCCACCGCGCCGGCCGCTTGACAACCCGCAACAGCCGCACCGCACACCGGAGCTTCGGAAACGAAGTTTTGCGTGACGTCGAGATTCACCAGCCGATTCTGCAGTTCCGTCACCGGCGATTGGAAATCCCACCGTACCCCGAGATTGAGCGATACCCGCGCCGATAGCCGCCAGTCGTCGGTCACATAACCATCCAGCCACGTGGCGCGGAAGTACTTATCCGGATTTCCATAAGCGATTTGTTCGGTGTCCGGATAGCCCAGCAGGAAGTCGGCAAAGTCATAACCCGACAAAGCGCCGGTAAAGGTGAAACTCCCGCGCGGATTGGCCTGTGAAAACAGGTTGAAATCCTGTCGCCTGACGTCCATTCCGAAGGTGATGTTATGCACCCCATGGACCCACAGCAGGCTATCTCCCAGCGCGTTCGTATTGTTGTGATTCAGCGAGTAATTCGCGTCGTTGAAGCCGGCAAATCCGCTGGAAAATCCCAGGCTCGGCGGTCCAAAGAAATACGAAGCCTGATCGTTTCCCTGGACTCCGAGCGCGGCCGATACGTTCTCCTTGACGTTATAGAAGTACGGCAAGGTGTTGGTCGCCGACCGGCTGAAGCTATAAGTCGCCGTGTTGATCACTCGCGTGGTGAAGTGATAAATCCAGGACAGGCTGGTATTGATTCCCGTCATGTTCGTGCTATCGATGAAATTGAACATGTTGGGATTGGTGCTGCCGTTATGTTGCCAGGAAAAACGTCCGTTGATTTGATTCTTGGCGTTGATCGTTTGGCTGATTCGGGTGTTGATATTGGTTTGATTGGTGATGCCGACGATCGGTATCTGATAATTGTAGGTGCCGCTTCCGGTGAAATTGGGCAGCGGATAATAATTCAGAAACGCGAGAGCTTGGGGACTGAGCTGGGACGCGGGGATTGCGTTGCCTATAAAGGGTGCGCCCGTGAGCGGGTTGCTGATCGTGACGGGTGCGCCGAAGGCGCCGGTAAGGCCCGCGAAATCGCCGCCGCGCTCCGCCTCGGTAGGCACCAACGTCGTCAACGTGGAAGCGTTGCGCTGCCGCGTCAACTGGTAATTGAAGATGAAGGTGGTGTTCCGCCCGCTCAGTACGTGGGGGATCTTCAACGGACCGCCGATCATGCCCGAACTGCGCAGCTTGTTGTAGCTCGGCTTGGGAGTGTGATTGCCGTCCAGAGAAAAGTTCTGCGCATCGAGGGCGGAATTATCCAGAGTCACGGCCAGGTTTCCTTGCAGCCGCATGCGCGCGTCCCGCCGCCCGTTGCCGAAGGAATTCTTATTGCCCCGTGCGCCGCGCCCACCACGCCCACCGAACCCGCGCCCGCCAAACCCACCGCCTCGTCCGCCGAACCCACCACCCGCCATGCCACCGCCGCGCCCACCGGGACCGCCCGGTCCGCCGGGTCCACCGCCAGGCCCGCCGGCGCCCATGGGGTTCGCATTCATACCGTCTCCGCCGCCGGGGCCATTCATGCCATTCCCGCCCGGACCGAGCCCAAACATGCCGCCGCGGCCGCCAGGACCCCAATCGCCGCCTTGCTGCGGCATGCCAAGCTGGCTCGAAACCGAGCCGTTCACCATAAATGCATCGGAAGAATCGCCGCCGGCATTGGCATCGACGCCCATGCCCACATCGGAATTCAGGCTGCCATCGCCGGTGGCGTTCAGGTCCATCTGCTGGAACCCACCCTGCCCCATAGCCTGTCGCAAAGACGGGCGGCCGTTGCCGTTCGCCGTTCCGCCCCGCCCCCCGGACGCGCTGGCGCCGCCAGCTTTGTTTTGAGCGTTAGCGGCAGGCGTGGCGGCAGACGCAGTCGTGGCCGTCGCCGGGCTCGCGAGCGCGGCTTCCGAAGGCTTTGCGGCGGCCGCCGCTGGAGGCGCCAAGCTCTGCTGTAAACCCGCTAGCGATAGCAGTTGCAAATTCCAAACCGGGACAGGCGCATCCGGAGCAATGCCGATGTCTCGCATCAGCGTCGCGAAACCCAACATTTCGATCTGCAGAGTCCAAACGCCCTCGCTCAGGCTCGGAAAGCTGTATAGCCCTTGATCGTCCGTGGTGGTGACCAGCTTTTTGTCGCCCTGCGTCACCGTCACCGTGGCTCCCGGCACAGGCATCCCGCCGGACTTTACAACGCCATGATGCTCGTAGGCCAGCAGGGAGGAAACCGCCAGCCCAAAGGCCAAAACGCGAGCGAACAAAATTTGTAAGCGGTGGTGAGCCATCGGGTAGTAACAAGGGAGGCGCGCAAACCCCACCGAATGTTACCCGCACCCGCCGGACCGGAAAGTTCCACAATGTGGGGCAGATTGGTAAACCTGCCGACCGCGCTTAATCCCCGAAACTCCCGACTTCTTCGCGCTCCTCCGCCGGCTTGGCTGCCGGTGCAACCGCGAGAATCTGCACCAACTCCGGTCCCGGCTTCTCCTTCAAAACGTGTTCGCGATAGAGGCGCGCCATGCGGGCGTTCTCAGCCTCCTGGAGCTTCGCATCCCGAGCCCGGATCTTCTCCTCGCGGGCGTTCTTGGCGATGCCCATGCGATCCAGGTCGTGCTGTTCCTCGAGCGTGACGATTTCCTCGCGCAGCACCAGGCGGTGCTCCGTGGATTCGAGCGGCACGTGCTTCCCGCCGGCGAAGATCTCGTGCTTGCCGTGCTCCTCGTACCACTTGGTCAGGGTCGCCGTCATGTGCATCTTCTCGATGATGTTGCGCCAACCCACGCCGGTATTGTATGCGCAGAACGAGATTTCCCCTTCCTGCGTGGCGTAGGGAATGATGCACTGTTCGGTGCGGCGGAAATCGTAGTTGAACAGGTCCTGGAACCACATGCCGGCGATGAACAGGAAGTTCCAGCGGTCGCGCCGCCGCTTCTCGATGTCGTCTATCGTGCGGTCCTTGCCGACCTTGCCATAGTTCTTCCCGGTCGCGCCGAACGTCTTGTCCAGCTTTTTCATCAGGTCGCTGAGCTTGAAGTGCGTCGGCGCCTGGAACGGATCGTAGTTGCGCGCGGCAGCCAGGGCCATGCCCACAATCGACATCCATTTGCCGCGCCCCGCATCGTTGATGCGCGCGACATCTTTGGCCAATCGATCGGCGTTCCAGAACGACGTCACCGGCGCCATTTCCTTGGTTTCTTTGTCCACCATCACAGCCATGCCGACGCCGCAATTCGGATGGCAGCCGCAGCTCAACTGGCCCCAGCTCGCCTGCGGCCCGTGCACCAGGTCGCTCCAATCCGAGAACGTGCTCATGAAGGAAATCGGGAACCAATCGCGAGCGGGCTCGCCCAGGCCCGTCTGGTTCTTCACGTCGTGCGCCAGATGCGACAGCGTGTAGCGCTGCGCCATGCGCCGCTCGTCGGTGACTTCTTCGTCGCGGCCGGTGAAGGAAACCGGCTGGAACGAGAGAAACGGAATCTTCTTGGGATTATCCAGCGCGAACTGAACGATGCGGCCCACCTGCTCGTTGTTGATGCCGTTGACGATGGTAATGACCGGAATAATGTCCACGCCATTGCTGTGCAGGTTCTCGATGGCGCGCAGCTTCACGTCGAACAGGTTGCCCACCTTGCGGTGCGAGTTGGCGGCGTTGCCGATGCCATCGAACTGCAGGTAGGCGTACCGCAGACCGGCATCGGCGGCCTTCTTCGCGAACTCCGCGCTCTTGGCGAACTCGATCCCGTTGGTGGCCGCCTGCACCGAAGTGTAACCGACCTCGCGCGAGTAGCTTACCGCATCCAGGAAATAGGGTGAAAGGGTCGGCTCGCCGCCCGAGAACTGCACCGACATCTGCCGTTTCGGCTTGATGGTGATGGCGTTGTCGAGCATCGTCTTGATGTCTTCCCAGCTCAATTCGTGGACGAAGCCAACCTGGTTGGCGTCCATGAAGCAGGGGTCGCACATCATGTTGCAGCGATTGGTCAGGTCGATGGTCAGCACCGAGCCGCGCCCGTGAGTGATAGTGCTCGAGCCGTGCTTGTGCAGCCGTTCGTCGTTGTGCGCGCGAATGTCGCGTCCGGGAAATACCGCCTCCACGTGCCGCAGAAACTTCGGATCGATGGCCATTACATCTTCGAAATGGCCGTGCACCGGGCAGTCCTTGACCATCAGGATCTTGCCGTCGCGTTCGATAATGCTCGCCTTGATCTCGCCCGGTTTCTGCGTATAGAGCACATCCAGCGGCTGTTTGCCATCCAGTATCTGCTTCCGGATCTCCGGCACGCACCTCGGGCAGAGCGAATCGGTCTGCCGCGGCCAGCCCAAAGTAGGCTTTTGCTTCTCCCACGATTTGAGCAGGGGCTTGTCCGACCACTTTGGCGTAAAGCCCGGATTCTGGTTGATTTGATTCAACTTATCGAAAACCGTCCAGGCCGCGCCGGCGGCGTACGTCAATGCCTTTTCGGCGTACTTGATGGGCTTATGCATCTCGTTCGGACTCCTCCTGGTGGCGCAACGCTTCCCCCAGTGTGAATTTAGACAGCTATGGATTTGAAGAATGGCGACTCAAGCCAACGACTCACCGGCTCCCAAAATAATGGAAATCCACTCTTTCGACTTCTACAGCGAGTATAGTCACCGCCCCCTCGCGGATTCTACGACTAGCCATTAAAACGTTGAAATTATTGGTTGTATTGGTGCGTTCGGGGGTCGAACGGAGAAACCGCCCGCCAGCGCCGCTGCACCGGCTAGACGATTGAGGATAAACAGCTTAGCTGGGAATCAAGGCACCGCCTTCAAAGCTCGGGACAGCGCCGGCCGGAATCTCCGCTACAAGTCGTGCTACGGCGCCTCCGTTTGTCCCCTGCCCGCGACGTTTTTTTGCACACTGCCGCTCGACTCCTTCGCGCCCGGAGACGATTACACACAACAGGCGCCAGCACCGCTCTACCTTGCGCAACCGCGGCAACAGCGCCACGTCGGAACCTCGGCCAAACCCGACCGACTGGTCTACGCGGCAGTTTTCGATTGCGGCCAAGAGCCGCTCAGGCTGCACACAAAAGCGCCCCTCCTCAGGAGCGCTTCACTACCAGATCTGTGCCCCACGATCCATCTTCCGTGCCCATGCTGAAGTGGATTTCGTCACCCGCGATCTTGCCTGAATAAACCACTTTGTACGTGCTGCCTTCGTAATCCACGCTCACCCAGAAGGTGACCTGGTCGGCTTTGATTTTGCCGTCTTTGATTTCCGCCGGGTCGGTTGGCAGGCCGGTAATCGTGCCGGTGAGAACATCGGCATCCCCTTTTAATTGCAGCGAAATGGGTACCTGGCTCCCCTGGAAATCGAAAGAACCCTTCCACGTGCCGGAAATATCGGCCGCCGGCAAAACCGCCACCGCCAGCAACATGAGCACGAAACCGATCGATAGACGCTTCATCAACTCTCCTCCAGTTCAGGCCGCGCGGCGCAGGCGGTCACGCCCGCTGAGCCAAGGTTCGTCTCGGCTCTTTTTTCCCGCGCCCAGCCTAATTGAAATGACGTTGCAGCAAGCCCCGATTTTAGCAAAATTGAAATGGGTGAGGCCGATGCGCTCCACCATCGCTCGGCCCGATCGGAATCGCGCCCTTCCGGGTCGCACCCCGTAACCCCGTGTCCGGTTTCAGCTCCGGCACGCAAATCATCTATCGGCTGCCGTAGGAAAAACTTTACCGTGTCGCAACGTCGGACCGCTGTCCTTCCCGCGCCGCATGGATATAGAATAAGGGCTCGACAGAAGGTATGGGGATGAAACGGTTCTTCGTTGTCATGTCGATGGCGTCGTGCGTGTTTGCGCAAGCGCCTCAGCCCGCGGCGGCGTCTCGGCCGGACGGGCTTTATGCGACTTTCCAGACGTCCATGGGTACCATCGTGGCGCAGTTGTTCGAAAAGCAGACTCCGCTTACCGTGCAGAACTTCGTCGGACTAGCCAAAGGCGCCAAGCCCTGGCTCGATCCGAAAACCCACACCATGGTGCGCAAGCCGCTCTACAACGGACTGATCTTCCATCGCGTCATGCTCGACGGCATGATCCAATCCGGCGATCCAGCCGGCACCGGCGAAGGCACCGCCGGTATCAAATTGAAAGACGAGATTCGCCCCGACCTCAAGTTCGACCAGCCCGGCCGCCTCGCCATGGCCAATCTCGGGGAACCGAATACCAATTCCTGCCAGTGGTTCATCACCGTAGCCTCGCCAATCCCGAGCTACGACGGCGGCTATACCATCTTCGGCCAGGTTGTCGAAGGCCAGGACGTGGTCAAAGCCATTTCACGCGTGCCCGCCGGCCCCGGCCCTGACTTCCGGCCCAAGAATCCACCCAAATTGATCAGCGTGACCATCGACCGCGTCGGCCCCCCTCCCGCCGGTCCGCCCGCGTTCCAAAAAGCCACGCCGGTGAAGAAATAAGCCGTCAGCTTTCAGCTCTCAGCTTTGCAACGACCGCCGAAGGCTGATGGCTGAGAGCTGACCGCTGACCGCTGAAAGCTGACCGCTGAAAGCTTTTAGTGATCTCGCTCCGTAACCAGGTCCGTCACCGCCAGCAACGCCCGCTGATACGGCGATTCGGGAAATTCCTGCATGATCTGCCGGGCTTTGTCGGTGAAGGCTTGGGCGCGGTCCTTGACCCGCTCGATGCCCCGATGGCGCCTCACCAAGTCGAGAATCCGTGAAAACGGCGCCTGCTGGTAGTCGCGGCGGGCAAGAATGTTTTCGACGATCGCGTGTTCGGCCGCTGTCGCGCGCTCCAGCGCGTATACCAGCGGCAGCGTCACCTTTCCCTCTCGCAAATCGCCGCCCACGGGTTTCCCCAAGGTGCTTTCGCGCGCCGTGAAATCCAGCATATCGTCCACAAGCTGAAACGCCATCCCCAGGTTCCAGGCGTATTCGCCCAGCTTCTCCTGGCTTTGAACGTCGCCGCCGCCCGAAATCGCACCCAGCCGCGCGCATACCGAAAACAGGCATGCCGTCTTGCGGTCCACCAACTCCATGCAATCGGCTTCGGTCACGTCGATACGCCCAATGCGCTCGAGCTGCAGCAACTCGCCTTCCACCATTATCTGCGTCAGCCCGATCAGCAGGTCGAGAATCTGGAAGTGGCGCTCCCGCAGCGCAATTTGGAACGCCTGCATGTACAGCCAGTCCCCCGCCAACACGCAGGTGTGATTCCCCCACTTGACGTTGCTCGAAGGACGCCCACGGCGGGTTTCGGCGGCATCGATCACATCGTCGTGCACCAGCGTGGCGGCGTGGATCATCTCCACCACCGCGCCAAGCTGTATGGCCACCTCGCAAGGCGCCGTGGGTTCGGCGGCAACCAGTTTCGAGGAAAGCAGCAGCAGCGAGGGCCGCAGCCGTTTGCCGCCGCTCGAATGCAGATACTGGGCGATGGCGGTGACGGCGCCGACCGAGGCCACCGATTCGGCGGTCAGCCTTTTTTCCACCAGGAGCAGGTCGTCCTGGATGAGGTCGAAAAGCTCGCGCGCCGTCGTGGCCTGGCTCAGCTTGCCTAGATTCATGTAAGTTGACTAGTTTAACCGTTGAATGGGCCGGCCCGCAAACAGCAGCGGGCGAAATTGGCGCTCGTCAGCTCCGCCACGGACTCCATCGTCGTGCCCCGCACCTCCGCCAAACGCCGCGCAATTTCCGGCAAGAACGCCGGCTCATTCCTCTTGCCGCGATACGGCGCCGGCGCCAGGTACGGGCAATCGGTTTCAATCAGCAGACGATCGTCGGGCGTGATGCGCGCCGCTTCGCGCACGCTCTCCGCTTTAGGAAATGTCACAACGCCGCCGAAGGCCAGGTGAAATCCCAGCGCGAGCGCTTGCTCGGCCTGCCTGGCGCCGCCTGTAAAGCAATGAAAAATGCCGCCCGCGTTTCCGTGCGCGCGCAAAATATCCAGCGTGTTCTCCCAAGCTTCGCGCGTGTGGATCGACACGGGCTTGCCGGCCGCGCTCGCCAGCTCCATCTGGCGCGCGAATACCCGGCGCTGCGCCTCGCGCGGCGAAAAATCGTAGTGGTAGTCGAGCCCGATTTCACCGATCGCCACAACTTTAGGATGCATTGCCAAGTCGCCCAGCCGCACGAAAATCTCCTCCCCCGCTTTGGCCGCATCGTGCGGATGCACGCCCACCGTGGCGTAAAATCCTTCGTAACCCTCCGCCAGCCGGATGCCCGCTTCCAAATCCGGCGGACCGTTGCCGGTGCCAATCGCCAGCATGGTGCCGACACCCGCCGCCCGCGCCCGCGCAATCGCCTCATCCCGGTCCGCATCGAACTGGGCATCGTCCAGGTGGCAGTGCGAATCCACTAGGGAAAGAACCGTTATCATCTTTGAGCAGCCATTCTTGGCTGCTGCACCTCAGTGGGACAGACCATCGATTCTTGTGGTCTGTCATCCCGCTGCCCAGTAGTGCAGACTTCATGAAAAGCCTGAAGAAATAGAGCCACCGATGAACACCGATGAACGCAGATGAAGAAAACAATGGTTTTATCTGTGTTCATCGGTGTTCATCTGTGGCTTGAATTTGATTTTTCACAGCCCCGCCCCTCACTTCAGCCTCGCCCCCGCTGGAATCTCCTCATGAAACCCCGCCAGCACCGGTTTCCCGCCTTCCACCGATGCCGCCACAATCATCCCGTTCGATTCGATCCCCTTCAGCTTGCGCGGCGCCAAGTTCGCCACAATCACAACCTTGCGGTTCAGCAATTGTTCGGGAGCGTAAGCTTCGGCGATTCCCGCCACAATGGTCCGCGGCTTGCCCTCGCCCAGGTCCACCTTCATGTGCATCAGCTTGTCCGACCCTTTTACCCGTTCGGCGGAAAGCACCAGCCCCACGCGCAGATCCACTTTGGCGAAATCGTCGATGGCAATCTTGGCGGACTCCGCTTCCGCCGCCGGTGCGACAGCTTTGCCCATCAGTACTGCCTGTTCGGCTGTCACCTTCGCTTCCAGCTCGCGCATCTTCTCGATTGCCGGCTTTGCATCGATGCGCGGGAAAACTCCCGCCACCGCGCCGATGGTTTGCCCCGGCTTCAATCCGCCCCATGCCAGCGTTTCGAGCCGCACCGCCTCGAGCGGTTCCTTCATTCCAAGCTGCATCCAGATCTTGGCCGCCGATTCCGGCAGAACCGGCGAAACCAGTGCCGTCGCGATGCGCAACGCCTCCGCGGCAGTAAAGAGCGTCTGCGCCAGATCGGTCTGCGATTGCGCGTCCTGTTGCCGGGCCAGCTTCCACGGTTGCTGGTTGACGATGTACTTATCGACGGCCGAAATCAGGGCCCATATCGCTTCCAAACCCTTAGAAAACTCGAACCGTTCAAACGCGTCCTTCACGTCCCCGATCGTGCTTTCCGCGGCCGACTCGATTATCGGATCCGTTCCGGACGGGATTTCGCCCCCCCTATACTGCTGAATCATGGTCAGCGTTCTGCTGGCCAGGTTCCCGAGCCCATTCGCCAAATCGGAATTGTAGCGGCCGACCAGCGCGTCGTAGCTGAAGCTGCCATCCTGCCCGAAGACAATCTCCCGCATCAGGAAATAGCGCAGCGCGTCCGCCCCCATCACTTCGCGGATCGGCTCCGCGCGCACGATGTTGCCGCGCGATTTCGACATCTTGCTCTCTTCGAACAGCAGCCATCCATGCGCGAAAATGTGCTTGGGAATGTCAAGACCGGCGGCCCACAAAAACGCCGGCCAGTAGATGGCGTGGAAACGCACGATTTCTTTGCCGATCAGGTGCAAATCGGCGGGCCACAAATCTTTGCCATCCACCGCGCTCATATAAGCGGTGAGCGCGTCGAACCACACGTAGAACACGTGCGGCGCTTCGCCCTCCACCGGGATACCCCATTTGATATTGGTGCGCGTGATGGAAAGATCCGTCAGTCCCTGGCGCAGGAACGACAGAACTTCGTTCCGCCGCGTCTCCGGCTGCAGGAATTCCGGGTGCGTCTCGTGAAATTCCCGCAGCCGCTCCGTAAATGCCGAAAGCTTGAAGAAGAAATTCTCTTCCGTGATGGTCTCGGTCGTCCGGCCGCAATCGGGACACGGGTCGCCCGGTTTGGCATCGTTCACGTAGAGGTTATCGAAGATGCAGTACTGGCCGGTGTACGAGCCTTTATAGATGTAGCCGTTCTGGCGGCAAAGGTCGAACAGCCGCTGCACTACGCGACCGTGTTGCGGGCTGGTGGTGCGCTGGAAGTAGTCGATTTCAAGCCCCAGCCGTTGCCACTCTTTTTCGAATTCGCGCGCGATCGCGTCGCAGAATTCCTTGGGCGCTTTCCCAGCGCGCTCGGCGGCCCGCTCCACGTTCACGCCGTGCTCATCGGAACCCGTCGTGAGCACGGCCTCGTAGCCCTGCATGCGCTTGAAGCGTTTGATCGTATCCGCCACGATCGTGGTGTAGGCGTGGCCGATGTGCGGCGCGGCATTTACGTAATAGATCGGTGTCGTCAGGTAGTATTTCATTTCGATTCGGTCAGCCGGTTCAGGTAGGCCAGATTGGCCTCGGCAATGATGTGCTTGAGCGCCACGCCGGAAGCCACCGCCAGGCGCTTGCAATCCTCGTATTCGGGCGCGTAGCCGCCTTCCCCGGAGACTTTCACGCGCACCTTCCCGTAGGGCGTGTCCACCTCGGTGATGGTGCGCGGCAGCACGCGCCGCTCGGCCGCATAAATGCGCAGCCCGAGCGTCGAGGTCTCCGAGAAAATCACCTGCGCCAGCGCCTCCCGGTCCTCGGGTTTGGCAATCACGCGCAGCAGATATCCTGGCCGGCCCTTTTTCATGAAGCAGGGAGAAAGCATCACGTCGAGCGCGCCGAACTCGAACAAGCGCTCGGTGGCGTAGGCCACCACCTGCGGGCTCATATCGTCGATGTTGGCCTCGAGCACGGCCACTTGCAGCGCTTCCAGGGCGCCGGTCGGCTCGCCGATGATCACGCGCAACACGTTGGCCTGCTCCGGGAATTCGTGTGTGCCCGCGCCGTACCCCGTGCGCAGCACCTTCATCGGCGGCAGCACGCCGAACCGCTCGGCCAGCGTGGCCGCCACCGCGGCGCCGGTCGGGGTGGTCAGTTCGGCCGCCGGCCCGCGCGAATACACCGGCGCGTTTACCAGCAGCAGGGCCGTGGCCGGCGCCGGAACCGGTAAAATCCCGTGCTGCGTCTTGACCGTTCCGCTGCCCACGTTCAGCGGCGAGCAAACCACCGTATCCACGTCCAGCACGTCGAACGCCACCGCCGCGCCCACGATATCGGCGATCGAATCGGAAGCGCCCACTTCGTGGAAGTGAACTTTTTCGATCGGCGTCTGATGCACCGCCGCTTCGGCTTCGCCCAGGCGCCGAAAAATCGCGATGGCGTTGCGCCGCGCGCGGCTCGAAAGCTCGCCCTTCTCGATCATCTTGACGATGTGCGACAAGTGCCGGTGGACGTGGCTTTCGCCCGCCGCCACATGGAACTTGGTGGCGCCAATGCCGCCACGCTTCACTTTTTCAAAGCTGATCACCGCCCCCGAATCGAGCGAATTGATAGCGGAGGTGATCGCCTCCGGATCCGCGCCCGCGTCCGCCAGCGCGCCCACCAGCATGTCGCCGCTGATTCCGGAGAACGCATCCAAATAACAAAGAGTGCTCACGATTCTCTATTGTATTCTGTAGCTCGAGGTGGAGCAGGCGCTTTCGCCTGCTAGCCGGCCTGAAGAGGCTCTAAGAGGACAGCGCTGCCAACGCTCCCGCCAACTCTGCCAAGCCGATCGCCTCAAGCCCAGTGCCAGCCGGATAACGGTCCCCGCCCGAATTAACCAGAATCCGGCGGTTCGGCTTCAGGTCCTCACACGCAAGATAAAAGCCCTTTTCCGGCCTTGCCGATACGGCGCGCTTAATGTCGAATGCCCACAGGCCATGTCCTGGTATCTCCAGAATGAGGTCGATTTCCGCGCCGGCCGCTGTGCGGTAGAAGCTGGGCACGGTGCGCGCGGGCGCGGCGGCGATCAGGTTCTCAATCACGAAACCTTCCCAACTGGCGCCCGCCACCGGATGGCCCGAAAGCGCGTTATAGTCCCCAATTCCTAGGAGAGCATGGACGATTCCGCTGTCCCGCACGTAGATCTTCGGCGACTTTACTAGACGCTTCCCAGTGTTGCGATGAAAAGGCCTGAGCCGGCGAACAAGCAGGAGGTCCGCTAGGAGATCGACATACCGCGTCACCGTCTGCGCGCTAATCATCAGCGACGTCGCAAGCCGGGAGGCGTTTAAGAGCGCTGCCTGCTCATGCGCGAGCATGGTCCAAAGCCGCTCCAGCGTCTCGGCCGGAACCCGAGGCCCCAGCATTGGAACGTCGCGCTCCAGAAACGTGCGAATAAAGTCCGCGCGCCACTCAATGCTGTACCGGTCGCCTGCCGCGAGGAAACTTTCCGGAAATCCGCCACGAACCCAAAGCGTGGTCGTATCGTAGCCCGTCGCGCTAGTTTCCAGAACGTCGAACGGCCCCATCTCCACGTACGCGATCCTGCCGGCTAGGGATTCGCTCGATTGCCGCAGCAAATCCATCGACGCCGAGCCCAGTATCAGAAACCGCGAAGTCTTCCTGCCGTGCTCGCGTCCCCGGTCGATCAAGCCCCGTAGCGCGGGAAAGAGCTCCGGCGTACGGTGGATCTCGTCGAGCACCACCAGACGGTCCTCGTAATGCTCCAGAAACGGCGCGGGGTCGGCAAGTTTGGCTCGATCCTCGCCGGCTTCGAGATCGAGGTATATCGAGGCGGTTTCCGCGGCCACGGCGCGAGCTAGCGTGGTCTTTCCAGTTTGCCGGGGACCGATGAGAGCGACAGCCGCCTGTCGGGAGAGCGCCTCCTGCACAGCAGCCTGGGCGCGCCTGGAGATCATCCTTGCAGATTATCCATTCCGTGGACGATTTGCAAGGTCAATGATTAATCTATCTATTATCAGCTAATTACGGGTACCATCCAACTGTTGTGGCGCGGGCACTCCTGCCTAATGCCGGATACTTTTCGCACGGAGCCGGCACGGCATCATTAGTTAGTAGGGCGAACCCCTTGGTCCGCGGCTGGCCCCCTGGCCGGCTCTTCGCCGGTCTCGGAGATCCGATTCTTGGGAAAAGGTGCGGGACGAGGGTGCGCCACTTGCCAGGGAGTCCTGTGAGACATGCGCCCTAATCTCAATCAGGCGAGCCGATGCTCGAAAGCGCTCGAAAATGGGGGTCAGGTCCCGCTCATTTCCCCGCGCTGTACTCCACCTTCCCCCCGACAATCGTGTAAACCACATCCGTCGCCGGAATGTCATCCTCGGGAATCGTCAGGATGTCGCGCGACAGCACGGTGATATCGGCCAGCTTGCCCACCGTGAGCGAGCCCTTCCGGTCTTCCTCGAACGCCGCGTAGGCATTGTTCCAGGTGTAGGATTTAAGCGCTTCCTCGCGGCTCATGCGCTGGTCGGGATAGAAGCGCGTGCCGTCTTTGAGCTTCCGGCTCACTGAGGCGTAGTAGCAGGCGATGGGGCTCACGTCCTCCACCGGCGTATCCGTTCCGTTGCCCACCACCGCGCCGCTCTTCATGAGCTTCTGCCAGACGTAGGCCCCTTCCTCGGCGCGCTCCGCTCCCAGCCGCTCCAGCACGTAGGGCGCGTCCGATGTGCAATGGATCCCCTGCATGGCGGCGATCACGCCCAGTTGGCCGAACCGCGGGATATCGGCGGCATTCAGATGTTGCGCGTGCTCGATGCGCCAGCGCAGATTCTTCTGCTCGGGGTGTTCGCGAAACACGCGCTCGTAAATGTTGAGCACCTCGCGATTGCCGCGGTCGCCGATGGCGTGCACGCAAAGCTGGTAGTGGTGGGCAATGGCGAGCTCGGCGGTACGCTCGATCTCCTCCGGCGGCTCCGTGGCCAGGCCCACGCTGTCCGGCTTATCGGTATACGGCGCGAGCAGCCACGCGCCGCGCGAGCCCAGCGCTCCGTCGATATATTTCTTGATGGCGCGAATCGTCAGGTGATTGTCGCCGGCGCCGATCATGCGATAGCTGTCGATGTGCGATTCCAGCGCCTGGTTGGAGTCTCGCAGCATCACCCACAAACGCAGGCGAAGCTGGCGGTTGGCGGCCATGGAGCGGAAAACGTCCGCCACGGCCAGCGGCGAACCGGCGTCTTCGAACGTGGTGATTCCCTTGGAGAGACATTCGGTGGTGGCAACCTCGATGGCCTTGTGCACATCGCTATGGCCGGCATGCCAGCGCTCGTAGGCGGACATCGCCAGGCCCGAGGCGCGCTCGCGCAGCAGCCCGGTAGGGTTGCCGCCGGCGTCTTTCAGAATCTCGCCGCCGGGCGGATTGGGCGTCTCGCGGGTGATGCCGGCCATCGCCATGGCTTGGGAGTTGACGAAGGCGGCATGACCGCTGGCATGCGTCAGCAGCACGGGATTATGCGGCGAAACGCTGTCGAGCGAGGCGTGCAGGGGAAAGCCTTCCACGTTGGGGTCGGGCGCATGGTCCCACTTGCTCTGATGCCAGCCGCGGCCCACGATCCAATCCCCCGGCTTCGCCTGGCGGGCGGCGCGGGCTACCTGGGCGACGATTTCGTCCCACGTGCGCGCCTCGCGAAGATCGAGGCCCATGCCGTATTCGCCGAGCGAAGTGAAGTGCCCGTGCCCTTCGATGAACCCAGGAATGGCGAGCATCCCGTGAAGGTCGATCACCCTGGTTTGCGGACCGATCCAGCGCGCCGCATCGCCATCCGCGCCCACCGCCGCAATCCGCCCGCCGCGCACCGCGACCATTTGAGCGAAAGGCAGCGCCGGATCGACGGTGGCGATTTTACCATTTCGCAGCACCAAATCGGCCGGTTGACCGAGCGCCACGATGGTCATTACCAGAGATAGACAGAGAGGCCGCATCGTCACCAGGATACTAACCTGTGGGGCAGACCATCGTTGTTTGTGGTCTGCCAGCCTGGTTTTTTCTTGATGTTCCTTGGAACGGCGGTCAGGCCAAAGTTCTTCGCCAGCATGCGCAGGGCGTAACGTAGATCCTGTAACAGCAGTTGCATGGCGTTTGGCGCTACTTTTTCAACTCGGCTTGGAGCTGGCGGTAGGCGTCCTCCTCGTAATTTTCTTTAAGCCGGAGGCGGTTTTCCAGGCTCTCCGTGGTTCGGGCGCCTTGGCCTTGCAGCGCGCGGCCGAGCATCGAGGTCGCCTCGGCGTCGTTCGGGTCGCGTTCGAGCGCGGCGCGGAAGCGTTCCACCGCCGCCGCGTACTCGCCCGAGCGCCACCAGGTATAACCGAGGTTGAACTGGTAATCCGGATCGTTGGAATCGCCGTCGACGGCTTTTTTGAAATTGGCCATGGCGGCTTCCAGCTTGCCCTGGCGGGCCTCGGCCGCGCCCAGGTTATTGAAAACTTCGTTGAGCGGCACCGAAACCGCGACCGTCTCGAAAGCGGTTTCGGCGGCGGCGAAATCGCCCGTATCGAAACGGCACAGGCCGAGAAAGAACTGCGCCTCCAGATAATGCGGATCCGAACGGGAGACGCGCGAAAACCATCCCGCCGCGAGCTTATATTCGCTGCGCGCCCAGTAGGTTTTCCCAAGCTGGAAACAGGGCTGCGAAAAATGTTCGTCCAGACGGGCCGCCTGCAGAAAGAAATGCTGGCGTTGATCGGCATCCGGCGCCAGCAGGCCGCGGATGTAATTTTCCACCGCGTCGATCCGCACCGGCGGGCGGGCCGCGCGGAAATCGGCTTCCGACGGCGCCGCTTTCGGCGCGATTTGGGTGAGGCTTTGCCAGCCCAGATGGACTTCGAGCGGCGCCAGATCCTCCAGCGCGCCGGCCTCGCCGAATTCCGGCCCCAGCGCCGAGTGCTTCAGGTTCATCACCCGGGCCATAATCCGCAGCGAAGCTTTCGCCGTTCCGCCGCCCGGCGCGGCCGCGGCGGCTTCGAAACTGCCGAAGATCACCTCGGTGGCGTCCAATGCCATCCCCAGCTTGATGATGGAAGCGTGCGTCAATTGCGCGCCCGGCCGCAGCGAGAGCCGGCGAAACCCTTCCAGGCGAGCCTCGCGCCGCACCACCAGCACGCCCTCGGACGCAAGCGAGTCCTGCACCGATTCCGCGATGCTTTCCCCAATCCAATCCAGGCTGGCGTCGTTCGAATGGTTGAAAAAGGGAACCACCAGCACCGAATCCGCGCGCAATGCGGCCGCGCAAACCAGCATGGCGGCCAGAGACCTGAACATCGATTTCCAGTTTACCAGGGGCCCAATTCCGTCATGGAGCCGTGGTGGAGCAGGCGTTTTCGCCTGCAAAGCCGCCTCCCAGGCGGCTGGGCCCAATCGCCCCGTTTGCCCGCTTTCGGCGCGGCTCGCCTGGGCCCGTCCAGGCCCGCCCATCGTTTTCTGTAATCTGCCACCGGCCAGGTGGCACCGCCCAGGTGGCACCGGCTCTAGCCGGTGAAGCCATTCTTCAGTGCAAGCCCTACATATGCGAGCCCGCTGATCTTTGTCGCCGCAGCCCCTGCTCACCGCCGCCGCCGCGAAGCCGACAGATACCTTTCTCAATCACACGGAACAGCGAAAAGTTTAACAGCGAAAAGTTCCCTCCACCTTTTCAACCACCTACGGCCAATCCCTCCACCTCACACCCAGTCCCCATGCTACAAGGGAAGCGGCCTCGTGGCGCGGGCCTCGAGGCCTGCCGTGTCCGCTGTCAAGCCGACATTTCTTCGCCCGCACACACACCTGTCGGGCTGGATCTTTGAGCTAGATCCGAACTGCGGTTCCGCCCTCAGCGGTCGGGTTTATTAGCGAACAAAAGGCGAATCTGTTAAGATCCCATTGCATGGCCCGCCGCCCCGAAACCGAGACCGTTTTGGGCCGGGATGAACTAGCCGAGACTCACCCGGCGTCTGACCGTGTTGAGCGTTGACAGCGTCGAAGGGGTTTACCGGACGGCCCATCGAGAAGCCGCCTATGACGGCAAAAGGATTCCACCAGCCGCCGCCGTCCAGCAGTTGGTCGCGGCGTGGAAGGTGCTGAGAAGGATTCGGAATGGCAAGTGACGGCTCTTCCGATTCGGCGCATAATGTGATTCAAGGTACAAGTCGTGAAGCGAACGCTCTCCAAGAGCCTGGAATATGCCATTCTCCAGATACTGATGGGGTCAACCTCCACTCACGGGGCACACGAAGATTTTTGGGGCGAGTGGGAAAAGCGAGTTCACAACCACATACCCGACCATTTCACACAAGACGATCTCAAAGATGCGTTCAAACGACTCCACACAAAAGAAGTGTTGAGACTCACCAAGGGCTACCCGGCCCAACCCTATTCAGGCAACGAAGAAGACGACCCGGTATTCTTCTTTTCTGGTTCCTTCGCTGCCAAGATCACCCCCGAAGGGCGTAGCCATTGGGACGAACTCCGGGTTGAGAAGGTTCGGCACGGCCTATTCATCAGCCATATCACGGAAGAAGGACCCGTTGCCCTCGTTTTGCAGAAATATCTCAGGCTGGCATTCGGCAATGATTTTCCGGTGTTCGTTTCTTCCGACGCCAAGAGCATCGGCGGCGGGACGAAGTGGTACACGGAGATTATCGACAGTCTGCGGTCGAGTGAGGTCGTTTTGGTCCTTGTCTCCCAAGAATCCAGAGGGAGAACGTGGATAAACTTCGAAGCCGGCGTGGGTGAAGGTGCCGAGAGCTTGGTTATCCCGGTGGGTATTGCCCACTTCCCGTTAGGACAACTCTCGTTTCCATTGCTTGGAATCCAGGCCCGGAATATCGACGAGATTGGCTCAATTCTTGAGGACATTGAAGGCCGCATTGGCAAGACGGCAAACACCGTCAGTGTGAGCGCTTATCACGAAGAATTACAGGAAGCGGAGGCAGCATTGATATTCTATGTCGCGCACCCACCGGCAACAACGGCGCGGGCGTAACCGCCGGCGTAACCGCTGGCGCCGCCGGCGCGTCGCCTCCCGCCGCTGCTCCGTTACTCTTCATGACGGTTCACCCCGAGTTGATCGGCTTCGGCCCCTGGGCCCCCGAGGAACGCTGCAAAATCAGCCGCGCCCAGAATATCAGCCACGCCCTGGCCGACGGCTTACACCGGCTGGGTGTGCAAGTCCGACTCCTGGAAGCTTTTCCTCCGCTACCAGGCCCAGGTGCAGCGCAACCACATCAACGCCGTCGCGGGCCTGGACCGGCTGATCGCCATGCGCGACCGGCTTGACAGCTCGCAACCCGTGTGCGACCAGCGGCCGCCTGACCCGGATCCCGGCTGCTTGCCGCACAAGCTGAACAAAGTATTCCGCGACCCGGCAGCAGTCATATTGCGAAACGAAGCCAAATCGCAGCAAGCGACTGAAACCAAGCCGGATGCGGCGCCGGCAGCGCCCGCCACGGATCCCGAGCCGGAAGATCGGGACCTGAAACCAGACCGGTGAGCGCGGAACGCCGGGCCAAATATCGAGGAAAGCAGCCACAGACCGAGACTAGGGCAAGCATCCAACTCACGAGGTCTGCCTGCGGGCGAAGAAATGTCGGCTCGACAGCCGACACAGCAGTCCTGGAGGCCCGCGCCACGAGCCCGCTACCTTTGTAGCATGCCGGGCGGCGGTGCGTCGGGGGGATTGGCTGTAGGTGGTTGAAAAGGCGGAGGCGATTTTCTGAATTTCTTGTGGCTGGGATTTGGGCGGGCTGGCATTGCGGGTCTGGGAGCGGGGTGGGATAGTCGGGATGCTTCAGCCTGCGCGGAGCGTTCCACGAGCGGGGGAGCGGTCCCTGTCCGACAGGTCATCGAGCCGGCAAATCCGGCGCAAGGGTTACTGTCCCGGATTTCCCCCGGATTTCCCCGGATTTCCAACTGTCCCGGATTTCCATCGGGCAAAATAACTTCGGCAACCTGCATACTGTAAGTTTGGTCTGCATAACCCAAGTCCCTTCGAGCGGCGGCGCGGCGATGAACGCATCTTCAGCGCCGGAGAATGCTCCAATGGCGTCCTTACATTCCGTTCCGCCAGAGTGCCGCTCAACACAACCGACAGCTATTGCGAACGCTTCGGTCGCTGCCCGATACATTTGGCTAACTTCAACTCCTGCAAAGAGTCTCGTCACCTTTGCATTACGGGTAATGACAACACTGTGGTCCAGCAAGCGCTGAAACTCGTCACCTTTGTTTGTGCCGCCACGCTTAGCCGACTCATAGCGTATCGGTAAGGAAGACAGCGTGCCGAGATCAGCCGTGAGCGTCTCATATTTCTCCTTCTTCGCAGTCCATCTAGTCTGTCGGTCCCACTTCTCAGTCTCATACTGGTGGTTTGTTTTGTTCAACATCCGATTATGCTTGTTCGTCAACCAAACGCCAAGCAGAGCGAGGCCGGCACCGATAATCCCCGGCACGACCAGTTCAAGGATGTGCATCCAAGGATTCGTCGGCGGCATTTGCACTTGTACGACAATCGGCGGTTCGGCCTGTTGTGGTGAAGGCTGCGACCAGCCGGGGAGGCTGAGAAAGGCGAAGATGAGCAAGAAGTGGCGCGTCATTGTTAGGTCCAGGAAGGGATGTCTTTGATCTGGAGGTCTTCTTCTTGGGTCCGATAGCCAATTGCATGGATTTGATAGAATATGTGTAACTCCTTGTCGGACGGTGACAAGCCTGTGCGAATGGGTATTTCAAATGGTGGTCGGACTTTGCCCATTGATGGCGTGATAACAGGGCGCAGAACCGGAGGATTGTGTCCGCATCTGCCCCTGTTTGAATAGCAGCAGCATGAAAAGCAGACTATTCCGTCTCTTGACGTGACACTCAAATCCACCCCCTCGAAGACGTAGTCCTGGGGCACCAGACTTCGAGGGATACAGACTTGAAGCATTAAGAGTTTCTAAGTCAACATTGCCAACATTTTCCAGGTCAAACCGCAGCCAGTTCGCTTCCGGGACAGGCTCCACCTTCAGAGATTTGCACATCGACTTGTAGATATACGGACGCGATGGTCTTTTTCTTGCGGAATCCTTCCGGTAGCCATACCCCCGCCCCAATCGGCTTTACCGAACGCGCTTGTAGTCGAGATTCTGGAAGAGGATAATGACATCTGATGATATCACTGCGCTTTGTGATGTACAGACGTAGTACTTCATCATGTTTTCGCCTGGCGGCTCTGGCGCTAGTGGGGCTGGCAGGATCACTTCCGGCCCACGCTCAAAGTTCGACCCAGCCGGCCGGTCGGCAAACCATTTTCACCGACGATTTCGAACGCGCAAGCCTCGGGCCGAACTGGCAGATCGCAGTCTCTCGCCGGCCGCGGCGATGTGGATGTAGTCCTTACCGTCGATGGCCAGACAGCAAATGTGGTAACGGTTCGCATCCTCTAAGTACAGGAGGTAAATGTGATGCGCAAACGCTGGCTGTTTTGGACGTTGGCGTGTGGCGTGGCGCCGGCAACACTGACGTGGCTCGTGGCCGATACGCCGAGTCCCATCACCGGACTTGTGAAGGATGCCACTGGACCCGTGTCGGGCGCGGTGGTACGCGTGCAGACTACGTCTGTTTCCGCTACCACAAACCAACGCGGTGAATTCACCTTGAGCGGTGTCCCCAACCTTCCTGCCCTGCCGCTGACCGCCTGGGCGCCGGGCTACTACATCGAGGGTCCGGTGACGGCCAAGCCGGGTGATTCGGGCATTTCATTTTCGCTGCGAAAGCTTCCCGCCGCCGACGATCCGTCCTACGCCTGGGTCAGTGCCTTCTCCTCCTTCGGCCAGGACGTGAACTGCCAGATTTGTCACGCCGACATCCAGCCGAAAACACCGCAGCTTCCTTTCGACGAGTGGCAGCTCGACGCTCATGGAACGTCGGCTCAGAACCGGCGCTTTCTCTCCATGTACAACGGCACCGATCTCAGTGGTCAGAATCAGAGCCCGTTGACCCGCTTCGTCTATAACCCGGATTACGGCCTCGTCCCTTTGCCTCCGGACTCCAGCCTTCCGTATTATGGGCCCGGCTTCAAACTCGACTTTCCGCAATCGGCGGGTAATTGCTCCGCTTGCCATCTGCCGGCGGCAGCGGTCGCCGCACCCTACGATACTGATCCGAACACGGTGACTGGTGTCGGCCGCGAAAGTGTCGCCTGCGATTTCTGTCATAAGGTGTGGGCCGTAAAGTTCGATCCAAGCACTGGCGGTCCCTATCCCAACACGCCGGGTGTTCTCTCATTCGAACTCCGGCGGCCGCCGGCGGGACAGCAGTTCTTCGCGGGCCCATACGACGACGTCGGGCCCGGCGACGATACTCTTTCTCCCCTCCAAAACCAGAGCCAAATCTGCGCCCCCTGCCATTTCGCGCAATTCTGGGGAGTGCAGATCTACAACTCCTTCGGCGAGTGGCTCGCGAGCCCCTATTCCGACCCGGTAAAGGGCCAGACCTGCCAGGACTGCCACATGCCGCATCGCGGCGCCACCCTGGCGGCGCGTGCCGATAAAGGAGGGCTGACGCGCGACCCGAAGGCCGTGTTCAGCCATCTGATGCCTGGAGCCAAGGACCAGAGCCTGCTGGAGAGCGCGGCGGGCCTGGCCATCGACGCGCGTCAATCGGGGCCTCTCATTCATGTGACGGTGACGGTTACCAATGAAAAGGCTGGCCATCACATTCCGACCGACCATCCCTCACGCAATATCCTGCTGCTGGTCTCCGCTACGGACAGCAGCAATCAGAACCTGCTGTCACTGGACGGTCCGGTTGTGCCGGGCTGGGGCGGCACAGGGTCAGCGCCGGAGGATTATGGCGGCAAACCGGGCCGCGGTTTCGCCAAGATTCTGGAACAGCTCTGGACTGAAGTGGCACCGACGGCAGCCTACTGGAGCCCCACTGTGTTGCGAGAGGACACGCGCATTCCCGCCCTGGGAAAGGACGTCAGCCAATACGACTTCCTGGCACCGTCCGGAAGCGGCGCCGTCCATGTGGACGCCAAACTGGTATTTCGGCGCGCGTTCCGGCAGCTCTCGCTCTGGAAGCAATGGAACGACCCGGACATTCTCATGCAGCAATCGAGCGTTACCCTTGCCGGCAGTCCTTCCAGTCTCGCGCCCCTCGCCGTGGTTCATGCTGCCACGTTGCAGGCCGGCGCGCCGCTCGCGCCCGGATCCGTGGCTACGGTTTATGGTACGGGCTTGGCCTCCGCAACCGGTGGGACAGCGGGCACCAGTGTCGTGGTTCGCGATCCAACCGGCGCCGAGACCGCGGCCAACCTGCTGTATGTTTCTTCCGGCCAAATCAATCTCGTGGTGCCGGGCGGAATCGCACTCGGCAACGCCGTCCTGAAGGTGCTGCGCGATAACCAATTGGCCGGCGCGGCGCCGGTCGTCTTGAATTCCGTCGCGCCCGGTCTCTTCACCGCCAACGGCCAGGAGACCGGGCCGGCGGCGGCCATGGTCTTGTACGTTGCCGCGGACGGCTCCGAAACCGTCGCGCCGGCATTCCTGTGCCGGGCTGCCGGCGACTGTAGCACGGCGTCCATTTCCATCCAACCGGAAACGGCCAGAACCTATCTGATGTTGTTCGGAACAGGCATTCGCGGCGTGAGCTCCTTGTCCGGAGTGAAGGTTACCATCGCGGGAATCGACGTCCCCGTGTTGAGCGCCGGCGCGCAGATACAGTACGCCGGGCTCGACCAGGTCAACGTCGAACTGACCGCGCCCCTGGCGGGTAAGGGCGATGTCCCGGTGGTCCTCACCGCGGATGGCCAGACTGCAAACACCGTTTTGATCGATGTGCGCTGAGAAGCGCGGAGGTGAGCCATGCAAACGCGGCTACCGGGGTTGCCCTCATTGCTATGGATTTTTCTCGCCGCGGGCCTGCACCCGGCGTTACCCGCCAGTGCGCCGCAGCCTGCGGGCTGGACCGTTTTTTATCAGGACGATTTCGAGAGCGGCAATGCCAATGGGTGGGCGATTACCCTGGGCGATTACGAGGCCGCAAGCTGGGGAATCGAGATGGATGGGACCAACCACGTGCTCGGTATGCACGGGATGGTCACGGCGACTCTGACCTTGGGGCGCTGGTCCGATTACCGCTACGCGGCGAATATCAAGCTGATCCAGGGCGCGGTCAATCTCTGCTACCGCCAGGGCCTGAACTCGGGCTACGTGGTGACCTTTCAGCAGGACCAATCTTACATTGGCCGCCCCACGAGCGGGACGCCCGGTTCCCTGGCGCACGCCGCGGGAATCGGCCTCAACACGTGGTACACCGTGGAGATCGTCGGCGTCGGCGCGGAAATCAAGGTCTACCTGAACGGTTCCTTGACCATGGATTACACCGACCCGAACCCGATTCTGAATGGCGGAGTGGCCGTCCAGGGTCAGACGGGCGGCTACTTTCTGCTCGACAACGTGGAGCTGAGCGGCCCGCCGGCCCCGGTGCAGCCCACGTGGGTGAAGACCGGCGGTCCACTGGGCGGTGTGGGCTATGACATTCACATGCGTCCGGACAACTTTAATGTTCTCTATGTGACCGATACCAACGCCGGCGTGAACGTGAGCGTGGATGGCGGCAACACCTGGTCCGAAACCAACACGGGAATCACCGCGCGCGCCGGGCTCTCCGGCGATGCCATTCCCGTTTTCTGCCTGACGATCGATCCGCATAATCCGAATATCGTATGGGCCGGCACGCAAGGCACGCGCGGCATCTTCAAATCTCTGGACGGCGGTAACACGTGGACCGAGAAGGACAACGGCATCACGGACCCGCTCGGAAGCACTTTGCGAGGATTCACCGTGGACCCCAGAACCTCGGACGTCGTCTACGCGGCCGGCGAGATTCCAGGAAGCGACGACCCCACCCAAACCTATGGCCTGAGCTTCACCCTGGCCAAAGGCGTGGTCTACAAAACCACAGATGGCGGGGCGAACTGGACAGCCATCTGGCGCGGGGATGCCGTGGCGCGCTACATCTGGATCGATCCGGCCAACCCCAACACCCTGTACGTCAGCACGGGATTCATCGATCGCGAACCGATGAACTCCAATGCGGCGACCCTGACTCCCGGTGGCGTGGGCGTTCTCAAGAGTCAGGACGCCGGCCAGACGTGGCAGGTCCTCAATGGCGCCAATGGATTGGCAAACCTCTACGTAACCTCGCTCATGATGCATCCGCAGAATCCCAACATCCTGCTGGCGGGAACCGGCAGCCTGTCCTACAAGTGGAGCAATACTGCCGGCGTGTATCTCACTACCGACGGCGGCAACCACTGGACGCAGACACTTACCGCGACCCTCAGAGAGCCGGGCGTGTGGGATCCGATCTCGACGGTCAAATTCGCCGCGGCCAATCCGCAGATTGCGTATGCCGCCAGCCAGACCACTTTCTGGCGCAGCCAGGATGGCGGGCAGACGTGGCGCATCATGGCCGGCGGTCCCGGAATCCTCTATTACGGACCGCCCGGCGTTTACATCGGCCAGTGTATCGACTTGCAGATCGATCCGCGAAACCCCGACCGCGCCTTCCTGGACAACTATGGCGGCGGTGTGTTCCTCACCGAAGACGGCGGAGCCACCTGGACAGTCTCCAGCCAGGGCTACACCGGCGCGCAAATGTTCGATGTCAAAGTCGATCCCACCGATCCCCTGCGGATTTACACCACCGGGCAGCCCGGCATCTATGGAAGCAGGGACGGAGGAGCAAGCTGGGACGGCTACAACAGTTCGGTGACGGCCAACGATCCGTTGATCGGCGTGGCCATCGACCCTTCCAACCCGCAACACATCATTCTGACTGACGATTGCTGCGGCCGGCTCGTCCGCACGTTGGACGGCGGCAACACCTGGACGCAGAATTACCAGTATCCGGCCTTCCTGCCAGGGGGACCGATTCTGACCGTCAATCAGACAGACGGTTTCAAGGCGATCGCCTTTGCGCCTTCCAATCCTAAAGTACTGTATCTGGGTATGCGGCGCTCCCGGTTCAGCGTGGACTCGGGCTACAAAGGCTCCAGTTACGGCGTTTTGAAATCGATCGATGGGGGCGAGACCGTACAAGACGCGAATGACGGCAACACGGCGCAACAGGACATTAGCACGCTGGCCATCGATCCCACAACCGAAAACACCGTCTACGTGGGCACGCTCTTTGCCGGTGTCTTTCAGACCCGCGACGGCGGCCATTCCTGGTGCGCAATGAACCAGGGGCTAAGCCTGCTGGATGTGCGCGCCCTGGCGATCGATCCTTCCAATTCATCCACGCTGTATGCCGGTATCGAGAACGGCGGCGTGTACAAGACGGTAAATGCGGGCGGGAGCTGGTCTTACGCAGGATATGGCATGGACCCGCAGGCGGTCGTCCGCAGCATCGCGATCGATCCCACGAATCCCCTGACCATTTACGCCGCGGACGTCCGCAGTGGGGTCTACACCTCGACCGACGGTGCCAAGACGTGGACTCTGATCAATGCCGGTCTTCGCATACGGGCCGTGAACGTGCTCTCCCTCTCTTCCGATGGCAGCACGCTGTATGCCGCCACGGATGCCGAAGGCGTTTACCGCCTGGACGTCAGGCCGCGCGCGGAGACGGCGGTCAGCGCGGTTTCGGCGGCCACCTTCATCGCCGGAGCGGCGTTGGCGCCCGAATCCATCGCCAGCCTCTTCGGACAGGGCCTGGCGGCGGCAACCGCGGTTGCGAATTCCGCCGCGCTGCCCAATGCTCTCTCGGATGCCAGTGTAGTCATTACCGGCAGCGATGGCATAGACCGGACCGCACCGTTATTCTTCGTCTCCCCTGGCCAGATCAATTGCTTGATTCCGACCGGCATGCCGAGCGGGCCGGCCGATGTGCGGGTATTCCGTACAGGCCGCGTGGCCGCGCGCGGGCAGCTTCAGGTGGCTTCGGTAGCGCCTGGTCTGTTCACGGCAAACGGCGACGGCAAGGGTGTGCCAGCCGCCGTCGCCATAAAGGTCGCCAGCGATGGAACCCAAACCGTGGAGAGTGTATATCAGTGCGGCGCCACCAGTGGCAGTTGCACAGCGGCGGCAATCGACCTGGGTTCGCAAACCGACCAGGTGATCCTCTTGCTTTTTGGCACCGGAATTCGGGGCGCCAGTTCAGCGGCTGCTGTGAAGGTGCAGGTGGGCGGCATGGATGCCCTAGTGTTAGGCGAGGCCCCGCAGGGGCAGTTTGCCGGGCTAGATCAGGTTAACGTTCTGCTGCCTGGCGCGCTCCGGGGGCACGGGGACGTAAACGTAGCCCTGGTTGTGGACGGCAATGCAGCCAACATCGTGACAATCCGGATTCTCTGAGCACAGCACTATGCGGCTGCCAGCGATACATTCAGTATCAACAGCATCGTCGGAATGCCCCGATCCCCGGCCAGGACTTCGAACGCGTCGTGATCCTGAGCAACGGCACGGAAATGCGGGGCATGGTTACGCAGGGCTGCTGGGAGCTCCCATTGGCGTGGATTATTATCGTCGGGTCTTCTGGAGCGATCCGCGGTGCACCAGCGACATGGTCCGCGGTTTGTGCGCCGCCACCTACGAGGGCACCGTGCTCATGACGCCGTCCGGCCAGTCGCACCCCAGGCGTTGCCCGGCCAGGAGATCGAACACAGCGTGGTCTTGAACGGCGGCCATGAAATCATCACCATTACCACATTACTACCCAGGGCGTCCTCGGAGCGCCGATCGTCATCGGCAAAATGAAGCGAATGACCCTGGAGCCGCAGGAATCCACCCGACACAACAAATGCGCTAAGGCCGCCGCGGAACGGCCGTTGCAAATAAATCAGTTACTTACGAATGGTCGGGGCGCGCGGATTTGAACCGCGGACCCCCTGCGCCCAAGGCAGTTTCCAGCCTCCGCCAAAAATGCTCTATTTTCAACTGCTTACGTTTCAATCGGATGGCGCCGGCTTGTTGAAGATTGTTGAGCTATGTGGGAACGGGGTGCTCTTAACAGCTACAAAATTATCTACAGGCAGAATTCGTGCTTGAAACTATTCGAAAGGGCTTCACGTGGTCGGACCACTTCGCTACCGACTGCCCTGCCACTGACAAGCTGTCCAGGTGTTGAGTGTGGTGATGGACAACGTCCTTGGCGAGTTGTCGGCCTACCGCCTCTGGCGGCTACACGTGTACGACGATAACCACCGCGCCTACAACGTGTATCGCTCGCTTGGCTTCATCGCTTCATCGAGGATGGCATGCTGCGAGAACGTGTCAAATGCCAGGAGTGCTACGGGTCATTGGTCGCCATGTCGATCTTGGAAGCCGAATATCGAGACGTCATTTCACCCTATGCCGCACCCCACAAATAAACACCCACACAGTGGATACAGCGTCAGATTCGAGGTCCGCGGTTCCAACACGTTAAGGAGTTCCGACCGGAACTCCGCGTTGTTGTCATGGGTGGATCTGTGTTCTCGCGAGCGGTTCTTTGACCCAAGTCTGGTAAACCAACCGATCTTTCTGCCGCTCCCACTGTTCCACCGAAAGTGCGTTTACCCATCGCGCATCCCGTTGCAATTCTGCACCCAAATGGTACAACTCCTCACCTTTGGTGTGTACCCGCTGCTAGCTCTGCCGGCTTGAGCCCGATTTGGCCCATGGACGGATTAGGGGCGGCAAGGCGAAATGAATCTCACGACAAAAATGCTTGACAGCGAATTGGGTTGGGTGTATAACTCGCTTGAATCGATTCAAAACGGAGTCTGATAGCCCCGATTGGGGGTCGATCGCGGCAGAGTGAAGGTTTGTCTTGGTCCGGGAGGAAACGTCCTATGAAGCGTGGGGTAGTCTTCGCGTCCATGATGACGGGTCTGCTATTCGCATCGATTGCTGACGCTCAATCTATTGGGATTATATCGGGAACCATCCTCGACCCGACAGGGCTGGTGATTCCCAACGTCCAGGTCACCATCAGGAATGAGGGGACCGGGCAACAACGTGTAGTCGTCGCCGACAGCGCGGGACACTATACGGCTACCGAGTTGCCCATCGGGAACTATTCGGTGAAAGCTTCAGCCTCCGGTTTTCGACCGGTCGAGAACCGCAATCTGAACCTTGAAGTCGGGCAAAATCGGACGGTGGATTTTGTTCTGCAATTGGCGTCGGTAGGAACCGAAGTGCAGGTTTCGAGCCAGGTCGCACAGATCGAAGTGCAACGCTCGGACGCCACGCTGAGCCAAGTGATCCATCCGGAAGAGGTGGCGCAGTTGCCGCTGAACGGCCGCGATTTCGTGCAGCTTGCGTTGTTAGGCGCCGGCACTGTGAGAAACACGAAGCCGAACGACTTTCTCAACGCGGGCGCCAGCAGCGAAGTGTCCTACCGCGGCACCGTTTCTCTGTCGGCGCAGGGCATGCGCGAAAATGCCAACGACTGGTTATACGACGGGGTTGACGACAACGAATTGACGGCCGGGGGCATTGGTACGCTGCCCTCGATCGATGCCATTGCTGAATTCCGCGTTCTGGTTTTTAACTACTCAGCGCAATACGGCAGCCGCGGCGGTACCACGGTGCTGGTCAGCAGCAAATCGGGCTCGAACGCCTTCCACGGCACCGCGTTTGAATTCCTCCGCAACACGGATCTCGATGCCCGCAACTTTTTCGACATTTCGACGAAGAGCAAATATAACCAGAACGAGTTCGGCGCGTCGCTCGGAGGCCCGATCGAGAAGAACAAAACGTTTTTCTTCACCGATTTTCAGGTGAATACAATCCGCAAAGGGGACCCGACTTTGAGCACCGTGCCCACGGCTTTGCAGCGGCAGGGCATCTTTACCGAATCGTTCCCCGGGGCAGCGCAGGGAATCGTAGCCGACCCGTCTACTGCCGCGCGGACGCCATTTCCGAATAACACCATTCCGGCCAGCCGGATTGATCCGATCGGTTCGGCGCTGGCGAACATGTTTCCTCTGCCGACTTACACCAACATCCTGGCGAACAACTATTTCTTGGCGCCGGTGGAGAGAATCGATGACGCGCTGTGGGATTTTCGGCTGGACCACAACCTGGGCGACAATGACCGGTTTTTCGGCCGGTTCACCTGGGATGACGCCACCCGCTTCTTTCCCTCCGGATTGCCGGGGTTCGGGGCGGCCAGCGGCTTTTCGAGCAATGCAAGATACGCTACGCATGCCCGCAATATAGCCGCATCCGAATCGCACGTTTTTTCGCCCACCATGGTGAACGTGTTCACGGCGGGTTACAACCGCGACTTTAACTACATCTGGTCGGTCGGGTACGGGACGGACGAGTCGGCGAAATTGGGCATTCCAGGCGCCAATCTCGGCACGCCGGAAACTTCATCGATGGGCATGTTCACTCTGACCGGCTACAATCCCATCGGCGACCGTGAGTTCGCGCCGTTTCAAGGCGGCACCAACGTCTATCATCTGGTCGACGCGGTGGATATTATCAAGGGCGGGCACGCGATCCACACCGGGTTTTCCGCTCGCATCATGCAGGAGAACACGCTGGGAGATACAGCATTTGCCGGCCTGTTCGCATTCAACGCCCTGTTTACCGCGACGCTGAATTCGTCCGGGGTTCCCAGCACGGGCGGCAACACCATTGCGAGTCTGTTGCTCGGTCTTCCGACGACGGGAGCGCGCAACAACGATCTGGACGGATCGGTTCGCGGACGCCGCTGGAAAGAATACCGCGGATTTGTGCAAGACGACTGGACTGTCAGCCGGAGCCTGACCTTGAATCTCGGTCTGGCTTATGACGTCACCACGCCCATGTCGGAGGCTCACAACCGTTTCAGCAACCTGATCTTTCCTACCGGCCAGGTGCTGATTGCCGGTCAGAACACCAATTCCGCCATCGGCATGCAGACGGACTGGAGCGGTGTCGAACCTCGTTTCGGATTTGCGTGGAGCCCGTTCCAGGACAAGAAGACCGTGTTCCGCGGCGGATATGGAATGTTCCACGATGTCAGTGCGCAGGGTGGCACTACCGGGCCGTATGAGAATCCGCCCTACGCGAATGCATACGCATTTACCAGCAACAACATTACGCCCGTACGGACCCTGAGCACCGGCTTCCCGGATAACAGCCAACCAATCAGTCCCGCCAATTACACGGGGAACTGGTATTCGTGGGATCCGAACTACAAGATGGGGCGGATTCAACAATGGAATCTCAACATCCAGCGCCAGTTGCCCGGCAGCACGGTACTGACCGTAGCTTATGCAGGCACGCACGGCACGCGCTTGATGGAGAAGAATTTCAACTTCAACTCCGCGCCTCCCGGGCCGTATACCAACCCGGCCAGTTTGCGGCCTTACCCCCAATACAACAACATTTACCTGACGGACAGCCATGGCTGGCTTCGCTATGATTCGCTCGAGGTGAAGGCGGAGCGCCGTGTGGCCAATGGGCTCTACATATTGGCCGCATACACGTACAGCAAGGCATTCACCAACGGCTTGACCCAGGAGATTACGGGCGATCCGGGACAGACTTATTATCCACTTAAGACGTATCCAAATGCCGATAAGGGTTTGGGGTCTTCGGACCTGCGGCAGAACTTCACTTTGAGCTATGTTTATCAACTGCCGTTCGGCAAGGGACAGAAGTTCCTGTCGGATTTGCACGGGGTGAGCGAGGCGTTGATCGGCGGCTGGCAGGTTAACGGGATCACCCTTGCGCATACGGGCTTCCCGTTGGGTATGACGATGGCGACCAACCAAAGCGGTACCGGCATCGGCAACCGCCCGAATCATATCTGCGACGGCAAGCTGAGCAACCCGACCGTGCATGAGTGGTTCGACATCACCTGCTTTGCCGCGCCGGCTGTTGGCACGCTGGGTAACGCCGCGCGCACCACGTTGTACGGTCCGGGACAGGTGAACTTCGATGTTTCCGTGTTCAAACGTTTCCACATTACGGAAAACGGCAACCTCGAGTTCCGCTCCGAGTTCTTCAACATCGGGAACCACTCCCAATTCCAGACGCCGGCGATGTCGTATGGCGCGTCCACGTTTGGCACCATCACCGCGACCGTGAACCAAGCACGGCAGGTCCAATTCGCGCTGAAATACCTCTTCTAGCAATACAACCGGCAGGAGTGCACGGGAAAAGTCATGTTTGTCGAAAAGAAGTTTGTCACATCCCGTCGGGAATTGATCCAGCTATCTGCCGGGGCCATCGCGCCAGTATTGTATTCTGGCGCGATGGCGCAAACCAACGGCGGACCGCGGCGCGTGATCATCGATACCGACCCTGGAACGGATGACGCGCTGGCGATCTTTCTCGCGCTGAAATCGCCCGAGCTCAAGGTGGAAGCGATCACTCCGGTCGCGGGTAACGTGCCGCTGGAACTGACGCTACCGAACGCGCTGCGCCTGGTGGAGATTGCCGATCGAACGGACATCCCCGTGGCGGCGGGGGCGAGCAAGCCGCTGGTGCGGCGCCTGGTAACCGCATCTTATGCCCACGGAGAAAACGGGCTCGGCGGCGTTGTCTTTCCCGAGCCGAAGACCAAGCCGATACCGGAATCGGCGGGGCAGTTAATCCGCCGCATGATCCGCAGTGCGCCGCACGAGATCGGCATCATCGCCTTGGGGCCGCTGACCAACCTCGCTCTCGCCTTCCGCGACGATCCGGAACTGCCGAGCCTGATTCCGAACCTCACCATCATGGGCGGTTCGCTTTCGGGCGGCAATGTTTCTCCATCGGCGGAGTTCAACATCTATGTAGATCCCGAAGCGGCCGACGTGGTGTTTCGTTCGGGTGTGCCGCTCACCATGGTGGGACTCGACGTCACGCGCAAAGCCATGATTCGCGAGCAAGACATTCAAGCTTTGGATGCGGCATCGAATCGCGTGAGCCGCGCCGCCGGGCAAATCGTGCGGGCGACCATGACCCGGATGCGCAAGGCAAACTCGCCGCTCGCGGGACCCGCCATGCACGATTCGCTCGCCGTGGCTACTTTCATCGATCCTTCGCTGGTCACGCTGCAGGATTACTTTGTCACCGTCGAAACAGCCGGCGAATACACGGCTGGAGAAACGGTTGGCTACCGGCGCGCTCCGATGCGCAAGTCGGCGCCCATGGCAAATGCGCCCGCCATGGGGCCCGATGGAACATTTCGTCCGAATTCCGAAGTTGCTACCGAAGTAGACGTCGATCGGTTCTTACGCATGCTGGTGGGAAGGCTGACCGCTTAAGGCTGACCGGAGACTCATGTATATACCTAGCAGCTTTACGACCGCCCTGGTGATGACCATCCTGACGGCCGTGTTTTGGGGTTCCTGGGCCAACACTTTCAAGGGCACCAAGCGATATCCATTTGAGCTGTTCTATTGGGATTACATCATCGGAGTGCTGGTCTGTACCTTGGCATTTGCCTTCACCCTGGGGAGTTCCGGTACCGCGGGCGAAAGCTTTCTCACCAATCTTAAGGCCACAGATCCATCGAATATTGGCTTCGCCATCTTAGCCGGTATCATTTTCAACGCCGCCAATCTGCTGCTCGTTGCCGGAATCGATATCGCCGGTCTTGCCATTGCATTCCCCATCGCCATCGGTATCGCGGTTGTGGAAGGTGTGGCACTCAGTTACGCCTTGCAGCCGAAAGGCAACCCGGCTTTTCTCGGAATGGGCCTGCTACTGGCGATTGCGGCCATTTTATTCGATGCTTCCGCATACCGGCGTCTCAGCGCGGCCCGCCCGGCCATCTCACGAAAGGGGATCATCGTCAACATCGTTTCCGGACTTCTGATGGGCGCCTTCGCCCCTCTTGTGACGCGCTCGATGACACACGGCCACGCGATGACTCCCTACAGTGTGGCCGTGCTATTCGCTGCCGGCGCGCTACTTTGCTGCTTTTTCGTAAACACTTATTTCATGAAGCACCCGCTAGTTGGCGGACCGGTGTCATTTGCCGGCTACCCGGCCGCAGGAGCTCGCAATCACTTACTTGGAATTCTGGGCGGAGTCCTCTGGGCTTGTGGCACGTGCCTGAACTTTGTGGCGGCGGGGCTGGTTGGTGTTCCAATTTCGTACGCCATCGGGCAGTCGGCCCCGATGATCGCCGCGCTGTGGGGCGTCGTCGTTTGGAAGGAGTTTGCTGGGGCTGACCGGAAAGCCTGGTCCTTCCTCACACTGATGTTCGTTTGTTACATTGCTGCCGTCGGCATCATCGCCCTTGCCTATAAGTCCTGAAGGAGAGAATCATGCAATCGATCTTCAAGAAGTTCGCAGCCGGCGTTGCGATGTTGCTGTTGGCGGGCGGCACCTTTGCGCAATCCAAGCGCTATGTCGTGATCGATCAGGACGCGGCCGGTCCCGGCGGTACCGATATGATGTCGATCCTGCTGCTGTTGCAGTCGGCAAAAACTGAAGTGCTCGGCATCACCGTGGTTACTGGCGACGCCTGGCGCGATGAGGAAGTGGCGCACGCTTTACGGCTGCTCGAATTGGTAGGCCGGACGGACATTCCGGTGGTCCCCGGCGCCGCCTTTCCCCTGATTCGCACACAAACTTGGACCGAACAGTGGCAGCAGATGTTCGGCAAGATCGTCTACCTTGGCGCGTGGAGCAAGCGTCCCAGCAGCCACGGCCCCTACGAGGTTCCGGCGCTCCGGGAAGGTAGTCCCAAGCACAAGCCTTTGGCCGAGGACGCCGCTCATTTCCTGGTTCGGACGATTCGCGCGCATCCTCACGAAGTTACAGTCTACGAGGGAGGGCCGATGACGAACCTGGCTCTGGCGCAGTCGCTCGATCCGCAGTTCGCGGAACTGAGCGCCGGGTTGATCTTCATGGGCGGAAGCCTGAATCCGCAGACGGACAGCCCGGAGTTTGCCACCAACCCGCGCCACGAGTTCAATCTCTGGTTCGATCCGGAAGCATCGCACATTACGCTGCGGGCACCGTGGCCTTCGATCACATGTACAACCGTGGACGTTTCGGTAAAAACCAGGCTGACCGAGCAGATGGTCCAGAAAATCAGCAAAGCGCAAACGCCAGTGGCGCAATACGTGGCGCGGTATGCCCGGCCGGGCCGCAGCTTTCTGTGGGACGAATTGACGGCGGCGGCGTGGCTCAATCCCAGCCTGATCACGGGCGATAAGAAAGTGTACATGGACGTGAATCTCGATCGGGGGTCTGGTTACGGCGACACGCTGACCTGGTCGGATCGTGTGAAACCCGCGCTCGAGCTCCAACTGGTGACGGCGCAAATGGATGTCAACATGCCAGAATTCGCCGAAGATTTCGTCCGTTTGATGACCGGGCCGACGCCCGGCGCGCACGACCCGCTGATGCTTACAGAGCCGCCACCACCCGATGCAAAGCCTGGAGCGCGGCAGGATTAGCGATGGCACCGGAGCGGCCGGCGGCGGCGGATAGCGTATCCGGATTCTTCGTTTCGTTGAGATAAGGCTGCAGGGAAGGGTGTCTTCACTCGAATTTCAACATGCCTAAAATTGTCGTGATCGGGAGCTTGAATATGGACGTCGTGGCGCTGGCACCTCGCATACCAGTGCCCGGCGAGACGATTAGCGGCAACGGCTATTTCACCAACCCCGGCGGAAAGGGCGCCAACCAGGCGTTTGCGGCAGCCCGGCTTGGCGGCGAAGTGGCCATGTTGGGATGCGTCGGCAACGATGATTTTGGCCGCGCGATGCGGCAGAATCTGGTGAGCGTGGGTTGTTGCGTGAAAGGGATCCGGACCGTGGACGGACCGAGCGGCGTGGCGGTAATTATTGTGGCGGCGTCGGGCCAGAACTCGATTGTGGTGGTGCCGGGAGCCAATCACCGTTACTTAGGCGACGACGTTGACGGGCACATGGCCGAGCAGGAGACCGGAGGGGTGGCGCTATTGCAGCTCGAGATCCCCTTAGCGAGTGTGCTCGCGGCGGCACGCAAGGCGCGAGAGAGCAAACGTCTGGTGATTCTGGATCCGGCTCCGGCGCCGGCCAGTCCGCTGCCGGCGGAACTATTCGGCCTGGTGGATATCCTCACGCCCAACGAAACGGAAGCTACGACCCTGGCAGGGCTTCCACCCAGTGCCGTGACTCGGGTGGAAGCCGCGGCGTTGGCGCGAAAGCTGCTGGCGATGGGCCCCAAGACGGTGATCATGAAGCTGGGCGAACAAGGCTGCCTGATCGCGGAACAGAGCGGGATAAAAGCAATCGAAGCACCGCGAGTTCAGGCGCTCGATACTACCGCGGCGGGCGACGTTTTCAACGCGGCTCTGGCGGTCGGCCTGTCCAACGGAATGGCACTCGAATCCGCCTGCCGGTTTGCCGTGCAGGCTTCGGCTTTGTCGGTTACGAGGTTGGGCGCGCAGCCCTCCGCGCCGTCACGCGCAGAAGTGATGCAATTCGCCGCGGGCCTCGGCTTGCCGGCGCTACCTACGACGAGCCCATGAGAGACGTGGGGCAGACCTGGGCAGACCATCGTTGTCTGTGGTCTGCCATGCACCTGGCTTCCGGCGAACGCAAGGCTTGAAAATAGCCTGCAAGGCAGACCACATAAGCGATGGTCTGCCCCACGGGGCACCGTGCGCCCTACCAACACAGTTCGTCGAGGCGACTGTCACCCGATTACGCGAGGCTCCGTGATGCTGAGTAATCTGGATGAGGCGCCGGCAGGGCGGGCGGTGGACTGCCGGAGGTGGAGCTCGGTCGGCAACACGATGTGCTGAGGCGGATCGGCCGCGCCGTTGACCCGTTTGAGCAGCAGCGCAGCGCCCTTGGTTCCCATCTGGTAGCCAGGCTGCGAGACGGTGGTGAGAGCCGGCAGTGTGAACTCAGAGAATTCCAGGTCATCGAATCCTACCAGGGAAATGTCTTCCGGGCATCGCAAGCCGTTCTCGCGCAAGGCAGCCAAGACTCCGAGCGCGATCAGGTCATTACTCGCGAAAACAGCCGTCGGGCGGGGCTGCAAACGCAGCAATACTCCCATTTTTTCGTAGCCGCTGAGGCGGTTGAACCGCCCTTCCTGAATGTATTCGGGCTCGACTTCAATGTCTGCCCGGCGCATGGCGGCGCGAAAGCCCTCCAGGCGATTGACGGCGTTGGCGAGTTTCATGTCGCCGGTGATGACGCCGATCCGCCGGTGTCCCAAGGAGAGCAAGTGACTGGTTGCGGCTTCCGCCCCGGCGGTGTTATCGACCGCGATGCTGTCACGCTCCCATCCCTTTGGCAGACGATCGAGGCAGACCACGGGAAAACTGCGTTCGAAGTGGACACTCCCCATCTGGCTATTGACGGACGGAATGAGAATCAGGCCGGCTGTCCGGTAGGATTGGAGATCGTGCCAGTAGGCCAACTCTTTTGCGGGATCGTTGTCGGTATTGCAGAGCAGCAGCCGGAGGCCATTCTGGTAGAAAATGTCTTCGGCGCCGCGCACGACCGCGGTGAAGAACGGGTTGGTAATGTCGGGGACAATCATGCCGGCAATATTCGATTGGTTGCGGCGCAAACCGCGGGCCAACTGACTGGGTTGATAGCCGAGATCACGGATGGTTTGGAGAACCCGCTGCCGGAGGGGTTCGCGGACATGGGCGCTGCCGTTGATCACGTGCGAGACGGTGCCCATGGAGACACCGGCATGGCCGGCAACGTCCTTCATTGTCGGAGATCCGACCGTGCTCGAAGGCGACGTAGTTCTCCTTTTGGTGGTACGTTTCGTACCGGGCAGCGGCGAGCGCACTCGTGCCATCCATTCAAGATTAGATCATGGGGTTTTTGCGATCAATAGACTAACCAATTCGCCTGAAGAACCGTCCGACAACCCCAAATCCGTCAAGTGCGGACCCGCGTTACAGGCGAGCGCGGTTCCTTCCAACGCTTTGAAGGTGAGGTAGGGCAGCTTCCACTGAATCACTTTTCCAGCCTCGAGGCGCACGTTGCGAAACTCCTCCGCCAGGCGGGCGGGTCGAGCATCGGACAACATACCGGCGATGGGCATTTCGACGATGGCGGCGAGCCGGCCGCCGTGAGCCACGGCCATTCCGCCGCCGCAGGCGATGAGTGCGTTGGCCGCCACCTGAAGATCGCGCGGATCGCGGCCAATCACCACCAGGTTGTGCGAATCATGGGAATAGCTGGTGGCGAAAGCACCGCGCATTTCACCCCAATCCTCCAAAACCGCGCACTGGACCGGCGCGGGGTGACGCCCGTGGCGATGCCGCACCAGAATGACGCCATAGCCGGCCGGAAGTTCCGCGAAAGCTTCGCGAACGTTGACCTCCACCTGACTCCACTCGGCAAAGCGAGCGCCGCGGATCGCTCTGATGATCGCTCTCCCATTCTGGACACCGGGGACGGCTACGCGGCACTGGTCGAGGGTAAACGGCTCCAGGCGCATGGAGGAGGGCTTCGGCGAAACGCGAGAAGGCTCGGCCGGCATCACCATTTCTCGACCTCGCGCCGCCAGCTTACCGCCGCAGAAGACACGCTGGACGGCGACACCACGAAGGTCGGATAATTCGACGATGTCCGCCAGGCGGCCGGCGGCAATGACGCCCAAATCAGACCGGCGCAGGCGATGCGAAGCGTTCAACGTGGCACAACGGATGGCCTGTACCGGGTCCATTCCGTAGCCGATGAGACGGCGCAGCACGTCGCACATGCCGCCCGATTCGATCAGGGTATCGGGCGGAACATCGTCCGTGCAGATGGTGAGCGTGGAGGGGACTTGCGGGAGCTGATTGACCGCTTCGACAATGCCGGGCAGCACGTAATCGTGCGAACCACGGACTTCCACGGTCAGACCGGCACGGAGTTTTTCGAGGGCATCTTCGCCCGAGGTGAGCTCATGGTCGGAACCTACGCCCGCCGCCGCGTAGGCCTGCAAGCGGGCGCCAGTGAGTCCGCGAGCGTGGCCTTCGATCAGTTTACCCGACGCCAGCCCGGCCCCGATAACGTCACGCATGCGCCGGCTAAGGTTGAGAATTCCGTTCATGTCCATGGCTTCGGCGACGCCGGCTACTTCCGGCCATTGGAGCATTTCGGTCATCTCGTGGCCGCCGATTTCCGCTCCGCACATTTCCAGTCCCGGCGCAGAGGGAACGCTGGAAGGCGCCGAACAAATGAATCGCAAAAGCAGATCGTGGCTAGCCTCGATGGCGTAGCGCACGCCTTCGAGGCCGAGGACGTTTGCCAGTTCGTGCGGATCGTAAAAGATGGTTGTAGTACCCTGAGGAACGACGACGGACGCGTAATTCTCGGGAGTCATATGCGAACTCTCGAAATGGACGTGCATGTCGATGAACCCGGGAGCCAGGTAGCGCCCCGTGCAATCGATTGTCTCCGCCGCCTGATTCCAGGCTCCGCGTGGGTGCACGCTGGCAATGAGCGTGCCGACGATGCCGATATCGGCCGGGCGAAGCTCCGATGTCGCCGTGTCAACAACCGTGCCGTTGCAAAGGAGTAGATCGAAGGGCTCGCGGCCTTGAGCGGCGGCAATGGCGCGCGCCCGTGTTTCATCCAATTCTTGCGGGCTCATCATCTTAGTGTCTCGCGGCGACGGTCCAGAAGAAATACAGCAAAGGGATGCTCAATAGATATAGCGACAGAGAAACCTGGCGCGCCCTTCCGGCAAGCACCTGCACTCCCACGTAGCCCAGGATGCCGGCGGCGATCCCGGTCCCGAAGTTGTTCGCGTAGAGCGTCATGAGAACGGCCAGCAATGCCGGGAATGCAGCCGCGAAATCCTTCAAGTCGATTTTGCGCAGGTTTGAGAACATCGACATGCCGACCAGGATCAGCGCGGGCGAAGTTGCCACGCGCGGGACCATCAGAATTACGGGTCCGAAGAACAGCATCAAGGCAAAGCAAGCCGCGGCAAAGATCGCAGTAAGTCCGGTGCGCCCGCCCGCTTCTACCCCGGCCGCCGATTCGATCAGCGCGGTGGCCGACGGCACTCCCCCGAGCGGGCCAATGCTGGCGGCGATGGAATCGACCACAAAGGGTCCGTTGATCGCCGGCATGTTGCCGTTCTCATCCAGCAGATTTGCTTCGCCGGCCAGGGCCAGCGTGGTGCCCATGGTCGAGAAGAACTCGGCAGCGAAGAATGCAAAGATGTAGGGGGCGAATTCCGGGCGCAAGGCCCCCCAAAAATCGAGTTGGAGTAAGACCGGGCCGATGGATCCGGGAAGGGCGAACAGATGGCTGGGCAATTTTGTGACGCCGAGTGGGATTCCGATGCAGGTGCCCACGATCATGGACCATAGGATCGCACCCGGGACTCTGCGGATGTGAAGACAGACGACGACGGCCAGACCAACCAGGGCTACGATGGCCCCCGGCGCGAAGAAGTTGCCCAGTTTATAGGCATTCGCCTGCGGGTTGGCGACAACCAATCCCGCATTGCGGAAGCCCAGCGTCACAATAAACAGCCCCAGCGATGCCGAGAGTGCGACCTTGATTTCCGCCGGTACGACGCGGGTTACGACTTCCCGCAGGCCGGCCAGCGTAAGCATCACGAAGAGGACTCCGGACCAAAACGCGATCCCGATACCGGTCTGCCACCGAACACCTTCGGTGAGATAGAGGGTGCTGGCCACAAGGGCCGCTCCTCCCAAGCCGGGGCCCACAATGAATGGCAGGCGGGCATATAAAGCCATCGCCAGTGTTCCCAACACGAATATCACGATCGTGGTGGTGGTGACCGCAACGATGTCGACAAGGGCGGTTGCGAGAGTGTTCGGAATGACGACGATCAGATAGGCGGCTGCGACGAATGAGGTTACTCCCGCCAGAAGCTCGGTCCGGGGCGTGGTTCCGCGTTCTTTGAGCTGGAACAGGCGTTCCGGCAGGTTGGCGAGACCGTAAGGCGACACAGTCGAATCGACTCGAAAGAACGATTATAGTAGGTCTGGGCAAGTGTGGACCGGATTTATTGCAGGCGATTCGTCCAGGTCCCTAATGCGTCCGTAAGGACGTGGGAATCCGGTAGTGGGCGGCAAACACTCAGATCTCAAGGATGTGGTTCCTGATGGGGAATCCTGGCCCGTCAGCCGGAGTCGGAGGCGGATCTGCATTGATTCGATTTGGTCCCGAGGCCCTCCGGGCACACCTCGGGCGGGCTACGTTCCAAAGACGTTCTATAACCAGAATTGAACGACGCAGGAGTTGTTAAGCTCACGTCACCCCGAGTATCCTTAGCTGAAGCGTGGACGATCACCGATGTCTATTGCGCCACCAGCCGCGATCCTCTTCGACCTTGATGGCACCCTCATGGATGACAACCGAGCTGTTAACGCCGCCGTAAAAGCATTCTACTGCATCTACGGGGATCGGCTTGGAATGTCGCTGCGTGACCTTACGTTGCGCTGGAGGCAGTTACTGAACATTCATTACCAACGATATCTTCAAGGTGAGATTTCCATGGAGGAACAGCGACGGGCACGGGTGCTGGATCTGTTCAGGTTCTCGAAACTCAGGGTATCCGTGGAAACTGCCGATGAAGTCTTCGCCGTGTACCTCCGGGCCTACGAGGCTTCGTGGGTCGTTTTTCCTGATGTATTGCCGGCGCTGTCGGCCCTAAGCGGAATTCCGTTGGCAGTCCTGACCAATGGCGAGCTTTCACAACAGACGCAAAAGCTGCGAACTGCGGGATTGGCTGATTGTTTTTGTGGCATCTTCGCTTCGAGTGAACTTGGTTTTGCAAAGCCACAACCCAAAGCATTCTTGAACGCGTGCGCGCTCCTTCAGCTCAACCCTGCACGCTGTGTCTACGTGGGCGACGACTTGGAGGTGGACGCTCGAGGGGGCGCCTCCGCAGGCCTGACAGGTGTTTGGCTCGATCGATGCAGGTCCGGGATTGATCCATCGGACGAGATTCTCGTGGTTCAAAGTCTCTCTGAACTTCCTTGGTATTTCCTTTCCGCGACCTGCGGGGGTTAGAGGAGCCCAGCTTTCCCCGCAGTCGACGCGGCCGCCCATAGGAACGGATGCCTATGAAGCCCATCCTAACCACGTCAGGGCTGCAAGCCAAGCCGTTTCGTTTGTGGGCTAACACCTGGCTTTCTTCGCCACTCATTAACCCTTGCCCGTGAACGGATGAACCTCCGGCTTCGGAAGCTTGCCTAATCGGTTCAATTCGCTTCCACCGGCCGTGAACCGGACTACAACTCTTTTCGTGGAGTGCGACCACCTGCCGCAAGTGCAGGGGGTCGCCCATATTGAAAGCAGCTATTGACGGGCCTTCCGCCCGGCCTTCGCCGGCATTGTAGTCAAATTTGTAGCTAAAGCATCCTCGTGGTTCAATAAGGTTCAACAGGCAGTTTTGCAAGTTGCTGAATCTAAAGGGAAACTTTATAGGGTGTTTACCGGACCCACTTGCAGAACTCGCAACAGAAACCTTCCGCACTGTTCGTATTCCGTCCGGGGCGACGATTTTTTGGAGCCCCAATTGCTGTCAGGGGCTGTGAGTGCGTGAAATCGCCACACCAC
>Ga0187848_10000015_pt1 | contig 150992 bp, 145 predicted proteins | sample June2016WEW_4_40_FD_132424 | JGI IMG/M metagenome (GOLD analysis project Ga0187848, IMG submission 132424) | Peatland microbial communities from SPRUCE experiment site at the Marcell Experimental Forest, Minnesota, USA - June2016WEW_4_40 | ecosystem: Environmental > Terrestrial > Soil >... | reverse complement strand
GCGCATGATGAAAGGGGACCTCCACTTGGTCGTCGGTACTTGGGTTGCACCCGGCATCTCAGCCGGGACAAGACGACGACCGGTGGATGGTCTTCGCTAGCGCCTATCCGCGCGACCTCTTAGGCTCGCGAGGTGGAGCGGATCGGAATCTTCGGCGGGACGTTCGACCCGGTTCACGTGGGTCACCTGGTAGCCGCTTGTTGGTGTCGGGATACCCTCGAGTTGGACCGCGTGTTGTTGGTGGTCGCGAACGAGCCTTGGCAGAAGACGGGCACACGTGAGCTCACGGCGGCCGAGGACCGGTTCGCAGTCGTGGCGGCCGCCGTTGAGGGTGTCGACGGACTCCAGGCAAGCCACATCGAGATCGAGCGGGGAGGACCGAGCTACACCGCCGACACCGTCCACGAGTTGCGCTTGGCCCACCCAGGGGCTGAGCTCTTCCTCGCAATGGGATCCGACGTCGCGGCCGAGCTTGGGACCTGGCACCGCTTCGAAGAGATCAAGAGCCTGGTCACTCTCGTCGTCGTGGACCGCGGCGGGACGGTCCCCCAAGGTGCTTCGCACGAGAGGTGGGGGGGTGCCGAGTCCGTCCGTCACCTGCGGATACCGGCCATCGAGATCTCGAGCAGCGAGTTGCGCGATCGCCTAAGGCGAGGTCAAAGCGTGGAATTCCTCATACCAGAACGTGCGGTCAGTTGCATCCAGCGCCTGGGTCTGTACTCTGTCAGTGGATGAGCAGCGCCGTCAGTGGATGAGCAGCGCCGCCGGAGCATGAGCTACCCGGCCCAGCAGGTGGTGGTGGGGAGCGATGGTCAGCGTGTACCTGATGCTGCGACGACCGCGGCACGCGCCGCAGCCGACAAGCTCGGTTCGCAGACGGTGATAATGGCGATGGGTGACCTGCTTGCAGTCACTGATGCCTTCGTCGTGACCAGCGGTCGCAACCCGCGTCAGGTACGCACCCTTGTCGACGAGGTCGAACGGCAGGTGAAGGAGGTGACAGGTCGCGCGCCGTACAGCGTCGAGGGCCTGCACGATCTGCAGTGGGTCTTGATGGACTATGGCGACTTCGTCGTCCACGTCTTCCATGAAGAGACCCGGAGCTACTACGACCTGGAGCGACTCTGGGGCGACGCGCCTCGCGTCGCTTGGGAAGACCACGATCCCACTCAGGGGGCGGCGCCTCCGCCAGAAGGTTGAGGGGCGAACGGCGCGAACTCGCTCTGGCTCGCCACCTGCACCTGAGCGCCGCTTGCCACAGGCACCTCGACCGGCTGGCCCGCGAGTTGGAACGTGATACCCGTCACGTTCACACCCGAAAGGTTGCTGGCGGTGTAGACGATCTGCGCCACTGCTTCGATCTGGGCCTGGCCCACGAGCTGCCCGAAGGTGCCGGCGAGGTTGACCGTCGCCAACCCTCCTGAAGCGATGCTCGCTCCCATCACAGAGGTCTGAGGGGGAATGGCGCTCTGAAGCCCCGCCGCTGTCTCGGCTGCGGTGGGCCCATCGATGAGTGTACCGAGCGCCACGGCCAGCGACTCCTGGGCTGCGGGTACCGCTCTGGACACCGCGACGAGGCGGTCGGAGGGACCCAGGAGGTAGACCTCGATGGGAACCGCCACCGGCGAGGCGCCGGTCGTCGAGGTCGTTCGAGAAGGCGACGGAGCGAGGAGGCCGAACGGCACCCCTGCGCGAGGCAGAGCTGTCGGGCCCCTGTCGACCGGCACTCCGCATCCGCCGATCACCCCGAAAGCGAGCATCACGCCGAGCGCAAGTACGCCCTCGCGAACTCTGGTTGTCATCCTGCCCCCTGCGGTGTCTCGGTCTCGAACGAAACGTCCGTGGCGGTGAATGGCCGATCACGGCTGCCGTTCGTCCTGGCCGGTGACGGCGTTTCGTGCGTTTCGTGCGTCTCGCGCGTCTCGTATGGCAGCTCGACGACGAAACGATTCTCGCCCCCGTGCCCGTCCTCCACCCACACACGGCCGCCGTGGAGCCTGACGTGCTCGGCTACGAGCGACAGGCCCAGGCCCGAGCCGTCGGTCGCGCCCCGGTCGCCGGCAGCCTGCCCTCTGTAGAAGCGCTCGAAGATCCGTTCACGCTCCGCCACGGGCACGCCCGGACCGCAGTCGGCAACCACCAGCCGGACGGCACCAGGGGCCGGTTCGACGGCGAAACGGGTCACGCCTCCTGCGTATTGGGCTGCGTTGGTCACGAGGTTCGCGACGACGCGTTCGATTCGCCGTTTGTCGAGCGACAGGCGTAACCCTGCCACCGCCGGGTCGACGTCGACCGGTATGCGCGTGGCGCCCGCAGCATCCGCGGCGTGGCGGGCCAGCTCTCCCACGTCCACGTCGTCGAGCAGCAGCTCCGCAGAACCGGTGTCCATCCTGCTGATCTCCAACAGGTCGTCCAAAGTGCGTTGGAATTTCCGGATCTCGGCGGTGAGCAGGTCGAGGGCGCGCCTGCTGCGCGGGGGGAGCTCGTCGTGGTGGGCCTCGAGTACCCCGAGTGATGTCGCAAGCGTGGTGAGCGGCGACCTGAGTTCGTGGCTGACGTCTGAGGTGAAGCGCACTTCGCGGCTGATCCGTTCGAGCAATGCGTCGGACATCCTGTTGAAGGATGCCGCGAGTGCGGAGAGGTCTGGGTCGTCGGCAGTGAGCAACCTTGTTTCCAACTTCCCTCCTGCGATCGTCTCGGCCGCCTTTGAGACCTCCCCCAAGGGGCGCAAGGCGCGGCTGCTCGCCCAACGTCCTGTCACTGCTCCCGCAGCCGTGGTGACGAGAGCCGCGCCGGTCAGGGCGAGGGCGAGGATCTGAAGGGTACGTGCCAGCTCGGCCAGGGAGAACACCTCGAAGTAGGCGGCATCTGCCGCGGGGAGAGGGACGCCGACGACCATCTGCGCGGACCCGTCGAGGGCGAAGTGCTGGGTAGCGGGCGTGCCATGAAGGACGAGCCTGCGTAGCGAGGCGGGAATGCTGTTTTCACCCACCGAGAACGACGTGGCATACCACGTGCCGTGTCGTTCGAGGACTGACATGGACCCCGGGACGGTGTCCAGGGAGCTGAAGAGCTGGGTGATGTCCGGGGAGTGCGACCGCAGCAGGGACGAGCGGGCCAGGGAAGCATTTACGTACGCCTGGCGCAAGATCGCGGTCTCGCGCTCGTGGAGGATGAACTGACGAGCCGTGAAGTAGGTGAGAGTGGCCATCGTCGCCGACAACGCCAGGGCGCCCAGGGCGAAGGCGACGGTCACCCGCGAGCGCAGGCCGAGCCGTCGCCATGGCCTCCAGCCGTGCCGGAGCATTCGGTCTCTCAAATCGCCAGCTTGTATCCCATGCCGCGTACGGTCATCACATGGCGAGGATTCCCTGGGTCCGCCTCGATCTTCGTGCGAAGGCGCCGTACGTGGACGTCTACCAGCCGGCCGTCGCCGAAGTAGTCGTAACCCCACACCCGGTCGAGCAGTTGCTCACGGCTGAGCACTTTCCCTGCATTGGCAGCCAGCTCGCAGAGCAGGCGGAATTCCGTGCGGGTGCAGTGCACTTCGTTCCCTTTCCGAAGCACCGTTCCCTCGTCGGGACGGACCTCGATGTCGCCGAAGCTCAACGCGCTCGGCCCACCTGTGGATCGTGCCCGCCGAAGCAGGGCCTTGATGCGAGCCGTCAGTTCCTTGGCGACGAATGGCTTCGTCACGTAGTCGTCTGCCCCGGCCTCGAGGCCGGCGATAACGTCATGAGTGTCGGTGCGCGCGGTGACCATGATGACGGGCACCGCGCTCGTGCGGCGTAACAAGCGGCAGCACTCGAAGCCGTCGATGCCCGGCAGCATGAGGTCCAGGAGCACCACGTCGGCGGCCTGTTCAGAGAACCGGTTGAGAGCTACCTCGCCGGAGCCGGCCTCCTCCACCTCGTAGCCCTCGTCCTCCAGGGCCAGGCGGGTCGAGGCCCGGATTCGCTCGTCGTCCTCCACTAGCAGGATTCGGCTGCTCATCGCCGTGCGCTCATGGCAGTTCGCTCCGTGTCTGTTGGCGCCCTCGAGACCCAGACCTTCATCATCGCAGCGATGGCCGAGCGATGGCCGAGCGACGGCCGAGCGACGGCGAGCGACGGCTGAGACCCTTCGCGAGAGGCGCATGGAAAGCCCCTGCTGCCAAGACCCACAGGAGCATCTCACCGACCGGATCACCGGATTCGACACAAAGGGTGCCCAACGGGGACCGTGGCAGTAGCGTTGTGCTCGTGGCCTGGGACGTCGATGCGTTCTCCCGGTCGCTCAGCGGGCACGCGTCGGCGACCAAGCGGGCATATACGGGTGACGTCCGCGCGTTTACAACCTGGGCCGAGCGAGATGGGGTCACGGCACCTGCCGAGGTGGACCGTCTCCTGCTTCGACGGTACCTAGCGTTCCTCTCGACCCGCCGCTACGCCCGTACGAGCGTGGCCCGCAAGGCGGCGGCCATGCGCTCGTACTTCGCATGGTCGTACCGTCGCGGGGCGATCGTGGCGGACCCCGCCCGGCGCCTGTGTGCCCCCGGAGGCGGATCGCGTCTACCTCGTGTCCTCGACCGGCGCGAGCTGGACACCTTGCTCGACGCGCCCGTCAGGACCGTACGCCCCGTCGGGCGCGGCGGTGCCGAACACCTCGAGGATGCCATGCGGCTTCGCGACGACGCTGTTCTGGAGCTGCTCTACGGCTGCGGCTTGCGCGTCGCCGAGCTTTGCGGGCTCGACCAGAGCGATCTGGACCTCGGGGGGCGCAGTGTCACGGTTCGGGGCAAAGGGGGGCGCGAACGGCGGGTTCCGATGCACGATTTGTGCGCCCGGGCGCTCGCACTATGGCTGCGAGATGGCAGGTGGGTCGTTGCCGGGCCCGATCGTGGGACGGGTGCCGTGTTCTTCAACCGGTCTGCTGTCCGCCTGGGCCCACGAGACGTGCGACGGATAATCGACCGCCGGTCGTCGGTACCCACACACCCTCATGCCCTGCGCCACAGCTTCGCCACCCATCTGCTCGACGGTGGCGCGGACCTGCGGGTTGTCCAGGAGCTCCTCGGCCACGCGAGCTTGCAGACGACGCAGGTCTACACTCACGTGAGCAAAGAGAGGCTGGTCACTGTGTACGGAGCGACCCATCCCCGGGCATAGGGGGAGACGGTGACGACGGGCGACGACGGCTCCACGACGCGGTTGTGGGCGGAGTACAAGCAAAGTGGTGACCGTCTGATGCGCGATCAGCTGATCGTGCTGTACTCACCGCTGGTCAAGTATGTGGCCGCCCGGGTGGCCATCGGGCTCCCTCAGCACGTTGACACGGCGGACCTGGTCAGCTACGGGATCATAGGCCTCATCGACGCTATCGACCGTTTCGATCCCGTGCGCCAGGTGAAGTTCGAGACGTACGCCATCCCGCGCATCCGGGGAGCCATCATCGACGAGCTACGGGCGATCGACTGGGTGCCACGTTCGGTGCGTGCCAAGGCGCGGGCGCTCGAGCAGGCATATGCCACCTTGGAGGCGACCCTGCTTCGTACCCCGACCGACGTCGAGCTCGCCGCTCAGCTGGACATCTCCGAGAAAGAGCTTCAGGACGTGCTCCGCCAGCTTTCCTTTGTCGGGGTCGCCGCGCTCGACGAAGTCTTTCCTGCGAGAAGCACTCGCGGCCAGAGCGCCACCTTGGGGGACACCATTGCCGACGCCACTCCTGGGCCCGCCGCCCTCTTCGACGAGAAGGAGTCCAAGGAGATCCTCGGCCAGGCCATCATGCATCTCGCAGATCGCGAGCGCATGGTTCTCTCGCTGTACTACTACGAGGGCCTCACCCTGGCAGAGATCGGAGAGGTCTTGGGCGTCACCGAAAGTCGGGTGTGCCAGATCCACACGAAGGCCGTACTCCAGCTGAGGGCGAGGCTGAGCAACCGGACCTCCGACAGGAACGAGGCCCGTGACCGGGAAAGAGCCGGTCGTAGGGGCTAGCGCTGACTGACTCGCCACCCGTCATTCGGGACAGGTGCGCGTCAGGCTAGGATCTGGCGACCTTGCTGTTCGGCAAGGATCGCATTTACGACCGGAACACTCGGACGCGTCCACGGTCGCCTCACGGCGCAGCGTCAGGGGAAGAAGAACCGATGGGAGGACCACCCGTGGCCGTCGTAACGACACGGCAGCTGCTGGAGGCCGGCATGCATTTCGGCCACCAGACACGCCGGTGGAACCCGAAGATGCGCCGCTACATCCTGGGTGAGCGCAACGGGATCTACATCATCGACCTCCGCAAGACCCTCGACGGGCTCTCCGAGGCGTACTCGTACGTCCGTGACCTCGTTGCCCGGGGGGGCGTCCTGCTCTTCGTCGGCACCAAGAAGCAGACGCAGGGACCCGTGGCCACATACGCCCGCGCTTGCAGCATGCCGTACGTGAACGAACGATGGTTGGGCGGCATGCTCACCAATTTCGCCACGATCTCCTCGCGTGTCGGGAAGCTGCGCGAGTTCGAGGGGATGGAGCGTGCCGGGGACTTCGACGCCATGCCCAAGAAAGAGGGCCTTCGTCATCGCCGTGAACTGGAGAAGCTCCGGCGTAACCTTGGAGGTATCCGCGACCTCGACCGCCTGCCGGACGCCATCTTCGTGATCGACACGAAGAAGGAGCACATCGCGGTCACCGAGGCGAACAAGCTGAACATGCCGGTCGTCGCCGTGGTGGACACGAATTGTGATCCTGACGTGATCACGTATGTGATCCCGGGCAACGACGATGCCATCCGATCTGGAGCTTTGATGTGCCGGGTCATGGCCGAAGCGGTGGTGGAGGGGCGCTGGATGGTCGAGCACCGCAACGCGGCGAGGAGCGCGCCAGCACCAGCGGCGCGTCCGGCACGCGACGTCGCAGAGCCCGTAGCTGCACCACCGACTCCGCCATCAGGAGCAGAGACCGCGCAAAGCGCGCCAGAGACTCCGCCGTCGGTTGCCACCGAGAGCCCGCCTGTCGTCGAGAGCCCGCCTGTCGTCGAGAGCCCGCCTGTCGTCGAGAGCCCGCCTGTCGTCGAGAGCCCGCCTGCGCCGGGTGCGCTGGGCGCGTTCGAGACGGCTGCTACACGTGATCCCAACGCCGGTTCATCTACCTCCGGTGAGGCGGCTTCCGAGGGCGCGAAGGCGCCCGGCCAGCCTTTCCCGACGGCCGAGCCTTTCCCGACGGCCGAGCCTTTCCCGACGGCCGAGCCTCTCCCGAAAGCTGAACCGGTCCCGGCGACCGATCATTCTCCGACAGCCGAGCCGACAGAAGAGAGTTGAGGAGTCGTGGCCAGCTTCTCTACGAAGGACGTCCAGGCCCTCCGTCGCCTGACTGGTGCCGGGATACTCGACTGCAAGAGCGCCCTCGAAGAGACCGGCGGCGACATGGAAGCCGCCCGTCGCCGGCTTCGTGAGAAGGGACTGGCCGGCGCAGCCAAGCTGGCGGGACGAGAAGCATCGCAAGGAGCGGTGGCCCTCGCAGTGTCTGGCCAGAACGCGGCGATCGTGGAGCTTCGCTGCGAGACGGACTTCGTAGCGAAAGCCGACTCGTTCGTCTCTCTCACAGACGAGCTCGCTCAGCTCGTCGCATCCAAGGGGGAAGACGCCACCGCCGAGAGGTCGGAGGCGGTCAACGATCTGAGGACGACGCTCAAGGAGAACATCTCCATAGGTCAGGTCGTGCGCTTCGAGCTCGCGGCGGACGCAACGGTCGGTAACTACCTCCACGTCCAGTCGGGACGCGGGGTGAACGCGGTGCTCGTCGAGATGCAGGGTGGGTCGGAGGGGCTCGCCCATAACGTGGCGGTCCACATCGCGTTCGCCCGTCCCGTGTACCTGCGCCGAGAAGACGTCCCGGCTGAGGAGATCGCGTCCGAGCGGGCCACGCTGGAGAAGATCTCCCGCAACGAGGGGAAGCCGGAGGCGGCCCTCGAGAAGATCGTGGAAGGCAGGCTGAACGGGTGGTTCACGGAGCACGTCCTTCTCGATCAGAAGTACGCCCGGGACGAGAAGCGCACCATCGCACAATTGATCGGTGATGCGAAGGTGGTGCGCTTCGCCCAGGTCGTCGTGGGCGGCTGATTCGACGTCGGGGGCGAGGGGTGACAGCAGGCGAACAGTACCCAGATAGCCCACGCCGGCGCCGGATCGTCCTCAAGATGTCCGGCGAGGCGCTCGCCTCTTCCGCTTCGGACGAGACGATCGACGCGGTGGTCGTCAGGCGTCTCGCGGGAGAGATCGCCGGTGCCCGGGCCGACCTCGACCTGGAATTGGCGGTCATGGTCGGCGGAGGGAACATCTGGCGGGGTACCACCGGGGCCGGTCAAGGGCTCGACCGAGCGACCTCGGACACGATGGGCATGCTCGGCACGGTCGTCAATTCGCTGGCTCTTCAGGACGCCCTCGAGCGGCTCGGTCAGCCCACGAGGGTCCTCTGCGCCATCCAAATGGCGGAGGTGGCCGAGCCCTATATCCGCAGAAGGGCCATCCGCCACCTGCAGAAGGGGAGAGTCGTCATCCTCGCTGCAGGAATGGGCAATCCCTATTTCACGACCGATACCTCCGCCGCGCTGCGGGCAGCCGAGATCGAGGCGCAGGTGCTGCTGAAGGGCACGCACTCGGGTGTGGACGGGGTCTACAGCGCCGATCCCAAGCTCGATCCGTCGGCGAAGCGCTTCGACGAGCTCACGTTCATGGAGGTGGTGAACCAGGACCTGAGAGTAATGGACCTCACGGCTGTCACTTTCTGCAGGGACAACCACCTGCCGGTACACGTGTTCGACCTGATGGGCCCTGGTAACCTTCGTCGTGCGCTCGCCGGCGAGGAGATCGGAACGCTGATCAGGTGATGAACGACGAGCTGTCCCAGGTGGCGCTGGACGAAGCCCGAGACCGAATGGAGAAGGCGGTCTCCCACACCCAGGCGGACTTCGGCTCGGTACGTACCGGGCGCGCCACCACAGGTCTTGTCGAGCACCTGTTGGTCGATGTGTACGGGACCGAGATGGAGCTTCGCCAGATCGCCGGACTGAGTATCCCAGAGGCGCGACTCCTCGTGATCTCCCCTTACGACCGTTCGACACTGGGGGTCGTCGAGAAAGCCATCTTGGCTTCGGACCTGGGGATCACCCCTTCCAACGACGGTGCCGCCATACGGCTCGTTTTTCCTCCTCTCACCGAGGAGCGCCGCAAAGAGCTAGTGAAGGTCGTGAGGCACAAGGCCGAGGAGGGACGAGTGGCCGTCCGCAATGTTCGTAGGTCCACCCGTCACGAGCTCGAGTCCCTGGAACACGAGGGAAAGCTGTCCTCGGACACCTTCGAGCGCACCGAGCGCGAGGTCGAGAAGCTCACGCACGACATGGTGGCGGCCATCGACAAGCTCCTTGTCCACAAGGAGCAAGAGCTGTTGGAGATTTGAGCCGTCATGCGGGGAGGCGATGTGGACGAACCTGGCGAGCTCGGGCCTGAGACGGAGGCACCTTCCGAGCCCGTCACAGAACGCGTGCGCATCTACGGTGCCGAGGCGGCGGGCGCCCTGGCGGGCCAGCGAGGCTCCGCCGAGCCGACCGACGATACGATCGAAGAGAAGGCCAGAAGCTCGCTCGAGGAGCGTTCCGCGGGCTCCTCGCAGATGCAGGCCGCAGGCGACTCCGAGCGCCGGCCGCCCGAGGACATCCTGCCGCGCGAAGACGGCCCGGCGGTCGCTTCGATCGGCGAAGCGCCTGGCCACCCGTCCGAGGAGCCGAGCGGTCCAGTTCCGCTGTTGCAGCACTGGACCGACCCACCGACCGGGCAGGTGCCAGCAGTGGTCGCCCGCCACGACGAGGACGACCGCTCCGAGCCGTGGGCGTCGTCAGGTGGTCCGTCCTGGCGCGAGCACGATCATGAATGGGACGAAGGTGGTTTCGAGCCATCGCTGCTGGGCGACGAAGACACCCGGCTCGGTGCTCTCGACGAGACGCCGCTCTCAGAGCGCCGTCCCTGGGAGTTCGAGGAAGAAGACGGTGGGGAAGACGACCGTGGCCGACACGAGGAGGGTCATGTCGCTCCGACATTATGGGAGGACGACCGCCTCGAGGGTCCCGCGTTCGACACCGACAGTGGCGTCGGGCACCACATCAGCGCCCGAGTAGGCGAGGTCGCTGCCGGCTCGGAGAGTGGAGCGGAGGTATCCGAAGACCCGTTCGTGGCCTCCATCAGCTCTTCTCCGCTCAGAAACACCTCAACCGGCGCGGGCCCGGGGTCGAGCGCCAACCGTCGTCCTCATCGGGGGCGTCCGTCTCACCCGGCCGAACCTGCCGGAGGAGGAGCAGGTCGCGACGTCCCGGTGGCCATCATCACCGGGCTGGGGATCGCCCTGCTGGCTCTCGGCTGCTTCGCTCTCGGGTCCGTAGCTACGTTGGCGCTGTCCACGGTCGTGGTGACCTTTGCCGCCGCCGAGTACTACGCAGGGCTTCGTCGCGCGGGACGCAGGCCGGCCACGTTGCTCGGCCTGGTGGCGACGGTGGGCGTGATGCTGAGTGTCTATGCGAAGGGTGTCGCGGCCCTTCCCCTGTTGTTGGTATTGGTGGTCGTGGCGTCGATGATCTGGTACCTGGTAGGGACGGAGAAGGGCTCGCCGGTCGAAGGCATCGCCACCACCGTTTTCGGGTTCGTCTGGGTGGGCATGCTCGGCTCGTTCGCCGCGCTGATGCTGGCGCCTAGCCAGTACCCGCACCGACACGGGGTGGCCTTCATGTTGGGTGCGATCGTCGCTACCGTCGCTGAGGACGTGGGCGCTCTTGTGCTCGGCGGGTGGCTGGGTCGCCGCCCCCTGGCCCCGCGGGTGAGCCCACGAAAGACGTGGGAGGGCCTCGTCGGGGGGGGCATCCTCGCCATTGCAGCCTCTGCCGCGATCACCGGTCAGGTCTACCCGTGGACCCCTGCAAAGGCGGCAGTGTTGGGGCTGGTGGTTGCCGTGATCGCCCCCGTCGGGGACCTGTGCGAGTCGCTCATCAAACGCGATCTGGGGTTCAAGGACATGGGCTCCCTCCTACCGGGCCACGGGGGTGTGCTCGACCGGGTGGATGCATTGCTGTTCGTGCTCCCCGCGACTTACTACCTAGTGCGGGTACTACACCTCGGGTGAGTCGGGAGGTGGGTCCGAGGACGCCGGAACCCGGTGAGCGGTCCGTGGTCGCAGTGTGCCTGCTCGGTTCGACCGGTTCTGTCGGGACCCAGACCCTCGATGTGATCCGCAGCCAGCCCGAGCGTTTCGAGGTGGCAGTGCTCGGGGCGGCGAGCTCGGTGGACATGCTTTGCGCGCAGGCGCGGGAGTTCCACCCGAAGGCGGTAGTGGTCGCCGACAGCTCCCTCGCGACGACCCTGGCGCGCAACGTGCCGCCTGGCACCGAAGTGCTCGCCGGCACCGAGGGCCTGGAGCAGGCGGCGCAGATCGGCGACGTGGTGCTGAACGCCGTGGTGGGCTTCGCGGGCTTGCCGGTCACCCTCGCAGCCCTGCACGCCGGAAAGCGCCTGGCGCTGGCAAACAAGGAATCACTGATCGCCGGCGCTCCCGTCGTCCAACGCGCGAGGCGAACCCAAGGGGCGCAGATCGTGCCGGTCGACTCGGAGCACTGCGCCCTCCATCAGTGCATGCGCGCAGGTCGCGGGCCGGACGAGGTGGCGCACCTCGTTCTCACGTCGAGCGGGGGACCGTTCAGAGGCCGCGCCCGAGGTGAGCTCGAGGCGGTGACCGTCTCCGAAGCTCTCGCCCATCCGACCTGGATTATGGGCCCGAAGGTCACGATCGACTCGTCCACGCTCATGAACAAAGGGCTCGAGGTGATCGAGGCCCACGAGCTCTTCGGCGTCGACTACGACCGGATCGAGGTGATCGTCCATCCGCAGTCCGTCGTGCACTCGATGGTCGAATTCTCCGACGGCGCGGTCCTGGCGCAGCTATCGGAGCCCGACATGCGACTGCCGATCGGTTACGCGCTCGGTTACCCGCGACGCCTACGACGTGCGTTCGGTGCGATTGACTGGAGCACGATGCGCCACCTCGATTTCGAGCTGCCCGACCGGGAGGTCTTTGCTTGTCTTGGCCTCGCAGAGCAGGCGGGGCGCGAGGGCGGTCTGGCGCCGGCATGGCTGAACGCGGGCAACGAGGTCGCGGTGACGGCGTTCCTCGCGGGGCGGATCTCATGGGCGGCGATCGCGGAGGTGGTGGCAGACACCCTCGAATCCTTCGACCATGCAGCGGTCTGCGAGGCTGCCGACGTGATCGAAGCCGATCGCCGGGCACGCCTTTACGCGGAACGAGCAGTACAGCACCGGGAACGCTCCAAGTGACGGACTACGGGGGGCCCTCGACGGCTCGGCGGACCGAGCCACAGGCGCCTCGAACGGATGCACAGGCGCCGAGGACGGAGCCGCAAGGGTCCGGAAGGGCGTTGGCGCAACTGGCGCTCGTCGTCGCGCTCGTCGTCCTTGCCGCGATGGCGACCCACACCACCGACCTCCTGGTCGTGATCGTGGCTCTTGTGATCATGGTGATGCTGCACGAGTTCGGTCACTTCGCGACCGCCAAGTGGAGCCACATGAAGGTGACCGAGTACTTCTTGGGCTTCGGTCCTCGCCTGTGGTCCGTGCGAAAGGGCGAGACCGAGTACGGCATCAAGGCGATCCCAGCGGGTGGCTACGTGAAGATCGTCGGGATGAGCAACGTCGAGGAGGTCGACCCGGCCGACGAGCCCCGCACGTATCGCGAGCAGCCATTCCACAACCGCCTGCTGGTTGCCGTGGCGGGTTCGGCCATGCACGCGGTCATGGCGTTCGTCCTGATCTGGGGTCTGCTGGTCTTCATGGGCGCGCCGGCGTCCAACGTGGTCGCCATCGTCGGCTTCTCCCCCCTGGCGCACGGATCGGACCCCGCGCGAGCAGCCGGGTTGCGGGTGGGCGACGTCGTCGAGCGTGTGGACGGGAAGAAGATCACCTCGCAGGACCAGCTGAGCAAGGCCGTGTCCGACAGGGCCGGGCAGGCGGTCACAATCGTGGTGAAGCGGGGCGGGCACCTGCGCACGTTGGTCGTCACCCCACAGGCGACGACCGGTTCGTCGGCGACGTCTGCCCCACGCAAGTCCTCGACGTCTTCCTCCTCGACGCTTTCCTCCTCGACGTCGAAGGTGCCTTCTTCGAAAGAGGCGTCCGGTGAGAACGCGCGCATAGGAGTGGAGATCGGCGGACCCGTCGAGCGGTCGGGACCGCTGGTGGCTCTCGGGCGCTCGACAGTCGACCTTGGTCGCACGATCGGCGCCTCGGTGACCGCGCTGGGGCAGGTCTTCTCACCCAACGGGATCTCGAGCTACCTGCACGACCTCACGAATCCCGCGGCCGCCAACCAGGCCGCCAGAAGCGGCAAGCGGATCCAGTCGATATACGGAGCCGTGCGGACCGCTACCCAGGGCGCCCGAGCGGGTGCGGGAGACCTGGTGGCGGTGCTGGTCGCCATCAACGTCTTCGTCGGGATGCTGAACCTTCTTCCGATGCTGCCTCTCGACGGCGGGCACGTGGCGGTCGCGGTGTACGAACGGATCCGTTCCCGGCGTGGGCGCCGTTACCACGCTGACGTGACCAAGCTGACGCCGGTGGCCTACGCGTTCGTGCTCTTCCTCGGGTTCATCGTCGTCAGCTCCCTCTACCTCGACATCACCCACCCGGTCGCGAACCCGTTCCAGTAGACGGGTTCACAGACAGGCTCGCCACCGCCGGCCAGTGTGGCGTCGTGACTTCACCGCCAGCGGCGAGCCGTAGTGTGGAGGTATGAGCCGACTCGTTCCGGTGCTGTCCGAGCGTCGCCGGACCCGCCAGATCAACGTCGGCGGAGTCGCCGTCGGCGGCGGGGCGCCGGTCTCGGTGCAGTCGATGACAACGACGAAGACGGCAGACGTCGAGGGGACCCTCGCTCAGGTCTACGCGCTCGCCGGCGCCGGAGCCGACATCGTGCGCTGCACCTGCAACGAGCAAGAGGCGGCCGAGGGCCTGGCTGACATCGTGCCGCGCTCACCGGTGCCGATCGTGGCGGACGTCCACTTCCACCACGAGATGGCGTTGGCAGCTCTCGAGGCCGGTGTGTCGGGACTGCGCCTCAATCCCGGGAACCTCCGCAAGGAGGCCGAGATCAAGCAAGTGGCATCTGAAGCGCGAGAGCGCGGAGTGCCTATACGCGTCGGGGTGAACGCAGGGTCCTTGCATCCCGAGCTCTACAAGCGCTACGGGGGCGCCACCCCCGAAGCTTTGGTGGAGTCGGCGCGCGTCGAGATCGCGTACTTCGCCGACGTCGGGTTCGAGGACGTGAAGATCTCGGTCAAGGCGTCGTCGGTGCCTCTCATGATCGCGGCATACCGGCTCGCTTCGGAGACCTTCGACCACCCGCTGCACCTGGGGGTCACCGAAGCCGGTCCTCCGCCGGCAGGTCTCATCAAGTCCAGCGCGGGTATCGGTACGTTGCTGGCGGAGGGGATCGGCGACACGATCCGTTACTCGCTCACTGCCGATCCGGTCGAGGAGGCAAGAGCCGGCCGCCAGCTCCTCGAGTACCTAGGTTTGCGAGAGCGCAAGGGTCTGGACCTCATCGCCTGCCCTAGCTGCGGGCGCGCCGAGATCGACGTGATCGGGGTCGCTCAGCAGGTCCAACGCGCCCTCGAGACGCGAAAGCTGCCGATCCAAGTCGCCGTCATGGGTTGCGTGGTGAACGGCCCCGGCGAGGCACGCGAGGCGGACCTCGGCATAGCAGCAGGCCGCCACAGGGGACATCTGTTCATAAGAGGGAAGATCGTCCGGGTGGTGCCCGAGGACGAGATGGTCGACGCCCTGGTCTTCGAGGCGGAGAGGATCGTGGCCGAAGGTGTCGAGGCTCGCCTTGCGGCCGCGGAAGCCGGTGCGGAGCAAGAGGCCGAGGCCGACCGAAAGGCGTTGTTCGAGGTCAGGGGTGCGGTCGCCAACCACAGCGGCGAGAAGGTGGAGCTCATCCGAAGGACCGTCCACAAGCCTGACTAGGGCCGGTCCTCGGTAGGTCCGATATTTCAGTAGGCACGGCCCACGACGGCCACGAGCTCGTTGTTCACGCCGTCGTTCGAAGGGGCCAGCCCTTCTTCGGGACCTTGCAGGCAGCGCACCGACACGCCCGCCTCGTTCAGCTTGGCCTCCCCGCCGTCTTCGAGCACCGACGCCCGCACCACGGCGAAGCCGTCGTGCGCGGCCCGTTCCGCGTCAGCGAGACCGTCAACTTCGACCGTACGACGACGGAGGAACTCCGTCGCCTCTTCGAGCAAGGCGCCCTGCGCCGCCGCAAGGCTTTCATCGACACGGGCAGAGACCTCACCGAGAGGAACGGACGTCTTCGTCGTGGTGTCACGCCGACACAGGACGACGGTCCGAGCCTTCAAGTCGCGTGGCCCGACCTCGATCCGAAGTGGCACGCCCTTCAGCTCCCAGTCGACCACACGGCGCCCGAAGGAGGTGTCGGTGCGCGCGTCGAGCTCGACTCGCAGACCCTTGTCCCGCAGCTCGGCGACGAGATTGCGGGCCGTCTCGCCTGCCCCGTCCTTGTCACGCACGAGCAGCACCACTATCTGGACGGGGGCAAGCTTCGGTGGCAGCCGGAGGCCGGCGTCGTCCCCGTGGGCCATGACGAGGGCACCCACCAACCGCGTGGCCGCGCCCCACGAGGTCTGCCACACATGCTCCACGGTCCCGGACCTGCTCAGATAGGTGATGTCGAAAGCGCGCGCGAAATTTTGTCCTAGCTCGTGGCTCGTGCACATCTGAAGAGCCTTGCCATCTCGCATCATCGCCTCGCAGGTCCACGTCGTGATGGCGCCCGGGAAACGCTCGCTCTCGGTCTTGCTGCCAGTCAGCACCGGGATCGCCAGCACGTTCAACATGAAGTCCTCGTAAATCTCGTGTAGCACGTGCAACGCGAATTGTCGGGCGTCGGACTCGGTTGCGTGCGCGGTGTGGCCCTCTTGCCACAGGAACTCAGTCGTCCGCAGGAAGAGTCGAGGTCGCATCTCCCAACGAACCACGTTGCACCATTGGTTGAGGAGCATGGGGAGATCGCGATAGCTCTGTATCCACTTGGCGAAGAACGAGTGGATGATCGTCTCGCTGGTGGGGCGAACTACGACAGGCTCCTCGAGTTGTTTGCCCCCGCCATGTGTCACGACAGCCAGCTCGGGGCTGAAGCCCTCGACGTGCACGGCTTCGCGCTGCAGATAGCTTTCGGGGATCAAGAGGGGGAAGTACGCGTTGGCCACCCCTGCCGCCTTGATGCGGCTGTCGAGCTCCGCCTGCATCCGCTCCCAGATCGCGTAGCCGTAAGGACGGATGACCATGGTGCCGCGAACCGGGCCGTTGTCGGCGAGCTCGGCCTTGGCCAGCACGTCCTGGTACCAACCGGGGAAGTCCTGTGCCTGGGAGGTGAGAACGCCGGTATTGGCCATAAAGGACGATGGTAGGTGCTAGTAAGCGCTTCCTTCGACCTTGGCTGCCGCCAACTTCGAGCGACGGACGATCCGGCGCCCCGAGATGAACTCCGGTCTGATGGCGACCATGTGCTCGTGAGGGCCTTCCGCCCAGGGTGCGAGGGGAAGACGCTTGGCATGCTCGATGAGCACCGGGTCGTGCAGCTCGTCGGCGATGCCCACGACGAGCACGCTTGATCCCTCGTGGTACAGCGAGTCGACGTCGTCGACCTCGAAAGCGACCACGGCGTTGCGTGTCGCGGCGTCGAGCTTGGTACCGGTTGAGGCCCAGAAGACGATGGTCTGGTCCAGCACCGCGAAATTGACCGGGAAGACCGCGGGCACCGCACCTATGGACACGCCCACACGGCCGATCGAGGACCGGCGGAGCAGCTCCAGGCACTCGGCGTGCTCGAGGACCGCCACCCCCTCGTATTCCGAGAGCATATGCCCAGCGTCGCCGAAGGAGCCCGTGACTCCTAGGGGCCAAGGTCCCGAATGATGCGGCTGTAAGCCGTGCCGGTGGGCACAAGTGCGTGGACCCGGTCTCGCGGATTGTTCGGTTCCTGCGGTGGACAATCGCCCGGTCGCCGCCGAGGGTCGACTGGTATGCTGGTCACGCCGTTCGAACTGGGTGGAGTGGTGTGACGAAGCGTGGGCGGGCGCCCACGCTTCTCTTATGCACCTCTCCTCCCGGTTTGCGCGAGATCGGACAGGTGAGACGACCGGCAGGACCGACGAGGAGGTGGACCACGGTGGACGACGAGCTACTCGAGCTGCTCACGTCCACGGTCGGCGCGCTCGGATTGGAACTCGTGGACGCCGAGGTACGTGCCGGGCTTGTCCGGGTGGTCGTCGACCGCACGGGCGATGCTGCCGATGTGGACGTCATAGCCGACGCCACCCGTGCCGTCTCGGGTGTTCTGGATAGCCACGACCCCCTGCCTGGTCGGCGTTACACCTTGGAGGTGTCGAGCCCCGGTGTGGAGCGCCCGCTTCGCACTCCACGGCATTTCATCAGGGCTGTCGGAGAGGTCGTCACGGTGCGGACGACGGCGGGCGGCCAGGGCGGGCGCCGGGTGACGGGAAGACTGGCCTTCGCCGACGAAGACGGGTTCGTGATCGAGGACCAGAGCCTCAGAGGCGACGGACGGCACTTCGCCTACTCGGAGGTCGAGCGCGCCCGGACCGTCTTCGAATGGCCAGCCACCACGCGTCCTGAGGGGACCCGTCGGGGTGGCACGGGTCGTCACGGTGAAACGAGGCGGCAGGGTAGAACGGGTCGTCAAGAAGGAACCAGCCGGGGTCCGAGCGTTGCGTCCGGCCTGGTGAAGAGCGCGGAGAGAGTGACGACGCGATGAGCAAGACGAACTTCGAATTCCTCGACGCGCTCGCTCAGATCGCCCGGGACAGGGGGATATCGGTGGAGACCCTCCTCGACGCCCTTGCGAACGCGCTGGTTGCAGCTTACAAGCGTCGTCCGGGAGCAGCAGAAGAGGCTGTCGTCACGATCGATCCCGAGTCAGGCGAGATCCGCGTCTACGGACAGGAGCTCGACGAGGACGGCAACGTAGTGCGCGAGTGGGACGATACTCCCCATGACTTCGGTCGGATCGCCGCGCAGACCGCCAAGCAGGTCGTCCTCCAGCGCATTCGCGAAGCGGAGCGCGACCTCAAATACGAGGAGTACGCGGGGCGCGAGGGCGACATCGTGACAGGCATCGTGCAGCAGACAGACAACCGCTACACCCTGCTCGACCTGGGCAAGGTCGAGGCGTTGCTGCCCCAGGCAGAACAGGTGCCCTACGAGCGCTACGAGCATGGCTCACGATTGAAGGCCTACATCGTCGAGGTCCGAAAGACGACGAAGGGGCCGCAGATCGTAGTCAGCCGAAGCCACCCCGGCCTCGTTAAGCGTCTGTTCGAGCTCGAGGTCCCAGAGATCTCCTCCGGAGTGGTGGAGATCCGTGCGGCTGCTCGCGAGCCTGGGCACCGGACGAAGATCGCGGTTTGGTCGAACGATCCGAACGTCGACCCGGTCGGGGCCTGCGTGGGCGCGCGCGGATCTCGAGTAAGGATGGTCACCAACGAGCTTCGCGGGGAGCGCATCGACGTCGTGCCCTTTGCCGACGATCCGGTCGACTTCATCCAGGCAGCCCTACAGCCGGCCCGGGTACGCGAGGTGAGGCTCGACGAGGAGACTGGCACGGCCACGGTCGTCGTGAGCGACTACCAGCTGTCGCTGGCGATCGGCAAAGAGGGTCAGAACGCCCGCCTCGCTGCCCGCCTAACTGGTTGGCGCGTCGACGTCAAGAGCGAGACGCAGCTTCTCGAAGAGGAAGCGGCCTACGACGGACAATGGGCCGAGGGCGAGTGGGTGGAGAACGAGGTTGGGGAGATGGTCTGGCATCCGGCCGAGGGAGGAGAGGCGGTTTCCGCCGCCGAGTGGTCACGCGTGGCCTCAGGCACGGCCGCCACCATCGGCAAAGAGCCTGACGCGGGCAAAGAGCCTGACGCGGGCAAAGAGCCTGACGCGGGCAAAGAGCCTGACGCCGAGGTCGAACAGTCGTCGATTGTGAGTCGAACAGACAGGTTCGAGGAGGTGGGGGCCGAGAAGGCCGCCGAGACCGCGCCCCGAGAACCGACCGAGGGATCAAGCACGGAACCTGGGGGGGAGGGTCCAATGGTGGAGCGGGGCGATGGTGGTGGGGAACGGCAGACCGACGCTGCGGAGGGCTCTCGATAACTTCCGGCGCACCCCTTCGAACCTGCATCGGTTGTGGGCGGCGAGCCGCCCCGTCGAAGCTCGTCAGGGTGACATTCGCGCCGGGTGGCACGTTACGGATCGGGTCCTTCGGGCGCGGAGCGTGGCTGTGTCGGGGTTCGAGAACGTGCGTGGAGCGAGCTAAGCGCCGCCGGGCTTTCAGTCGTGCACTTCGCGCTCCCGTCGCGGACGAGGCGGTGGAACACCTGCAGAAGCTGCTCTTCGAGCCAGACGCTCGAAGAGAGGCGAGCGCCGTGTGCGAGGATGGTGCCCCGGACCTGCTAGCAGGTCCGGGTGGGATCAACAAGAGAAGAGACAGAGAGGGATCGTAGGAGACGTTGCCGAAGAAGATCCGCCTCTACGAGCTGGCGCGAGAACTGGGCTTGACGAACAAGGAGGCGCTCGAGCTGGCGCTCTCCCTGGGGATCGGCGTCAAGAGCCACTCGTCTTCGATCGAAGACGCTCAAGCCGACCGAGTCCGCCGCAAGGCCGACCGCGAGAGCCTGCGGCGTCCGGTCGCGGTCCAAGAACCGGCCGAGGCAAGAGCCGGAACCCCACCTTCTGAGACGACGAGTCCCATGCCAGCTGACGCCGGGACTCAACAGACCCCTGCCGAGGAGCCAGGGAAGATCCCTGCACCTGCCGTGGCGGTTCGTCCGTCTGTAGAACCGGCTCGCTCCGCGAGGGCGGGTCTGGTCACGAGCCGTCCCGCTAGCGAGGTGGGTACGACGCCAGCGGCGACGCCCCCGCCACGTACGCCATCCCGGCCGGCCGTCACGGCACCTGCCGCGTCGGCTCCCCCGGCACCTGCAGCACCGGCTGCTGGCGGCCGGCGACCTGTGGCTGCACCCGCTCCGACGCAGGAGGCTGCCTCGACTGCGTCTGTCACTCCTGAACGGTCTGTTGCTCCAGAACGGCAGGCCCCTGACAGGCAAGCCCCGGACAGGCAAGCCCCGGACAGGCAAGCCCCGGACAGGCAAGCCCCTCCGTTCGCACCAGGTTCCTCCGTGCCACCGGGGGCCCGGCCTCGTCCCCCTTTGAGCACCTCCGGACGACCGATCCCACCCCCGCCGGGGCCCCCGCGTTCGGGACCGGGGCGCCCGATGACCCCGTCATCTGGACGAAGGGCCCCGACGGGAGCACGCCCCGGTGGTACAGGGGGAGGGGTCGCGCGGCCGTCGACCGGCGTACGCCCAGGAGGCGGACGTGCGGTTCGAAGCGGTGTGGGTGGCGGCTTCGGCGGCCGAGGGTCCTCGGGCACGGGTACCGGTGGGTACGGCGGGCGCCCCGGTGGAGGCAGTGCCCCTCCGGGATTTCGGGGTGGTCCCGGCGCACGAGGGCGTCCTCCACTTCGCAGACCGCGCCGGCGCCGCCGCAACCTCGAGGAGCTCGAGCCCACTCAGCTCACCACGTACACGCCGTCCAACGCCCCGGTTCCCGACAGCGAGGTCATAGTCGAACGTGGGCTCACGCCGCGTGAGCTGGGACCGAAGCTGAACCGCTCCGCAGGCGACATCATCCGGTTCCTGTTCCTTCAAGGCGAGGTGGTCACGGCCACGCAGTCGCTCACCGACGACATGATCGAGCTCTTCGCCGCCGAGCTCGGTGCCCAGGTCCGTCTGGTCGATCCCGGTGAGGAGCAGGAGGCCGAGCTGCAGGCCAAGTACTTCGAGGACGAGGACGAGGAGCGTGAGGAGGATCTGCGACCGAGGCCTCCAGTGGTGACCGTGATGGGGCATGTCGACCACGGCAAGACCCTCTTGCTCGACCGAATCCGCTCCAGCAACTTGGTGGAGGATGAAGCGGGTGGGATCACCCAACACATAGGCGCGTACCAGGTCGACGCGGGCGGACGGTCGATCACGTTTATCGACACTCCCGGGCACGAGGCGTTCACCGCTATGCGTGCGCGCGGAGCTGAGGTCACAGACATCGTGGTTCTGGTGGTTGCAGCAGACGACGGCGTCATGCCCCAGACGGTGGAGGCGATCGATCACGCGCGCGCTGCGAACGTTCCGATCGTCGTGGCGGTCAACAAGATCGACCGTCCGGACGCCGACGTGAACAGGGTGCTTCAGCAGCTGTCGGAGCGGGGTCTGGTACCCGAGTCGTGGGGAGGCGACACGATCGTGTGCGAGGTGTCGGCTCTCGAAGACACTGGGATCGACGAGCTGCTCGAGCACATCGTGTTGGTCGCCGAGCTGGAGGAGCTGCGCGCGAGTCCCGAGGGGCGAGCGCGCGGAGCCATCTTGGAGGCCAACCTCGAGGTGGGTCGTGGTCCGGTCGCCTCCGTCGTGGTGACGAGCGGCACGTTGCGAATCGGCGACAGTGTCGTTGCAGGTGCCGCGTGGGGAAAGGTGAAGGCGCTCGTCGACGACACGGGCGAGCAGGTCAAAGAGGCGCCGCCCTCAGCCCCTGTACAGGTCCTGGGCTTCTCGGAGCCGCCGTCCGCCGGGGAGGAGTTCAGGGTGACAGCGGGCCAGACCACCGCTCGCACCATCGGTGAGGCTCGAGAGCGGCGTTACCGGGTGGCGGGTCACGCCGCGTCGCCGACCACGCCGGGGGCGAAGCTCGAGGACCTGTTCGAGCAGATCCAGCGCGGTGAGGAGACGACGCTCAACCTCATCGTGAAGGCCGATGTCCAGGGAACTCTTGAGGCCATAAGCGACAGCTTGCGCAAGCTCGAACGACCCGAGGTGAAGCTGAGCTTCGTCCACCGCGGAGTCGGTGGGATCACAGAGAACGACGTGCAGTTGGCAGTGGCCTCCAACGCGAGCATCATCGGGTTCAACGTCCGTCCCGACCGGCGTTCCCGGGAGCTTGCCGACGAGCGTGACGTGGAGATCCGCACCTACGAGATCATCTACAAGCTTCTCGAGGACATAGAAGCAGCGATGGTGGGCATGCTCGCGCCTGAGGTCACCGAGGTGGTCACCGGCGAGGCGGAGGTGCGCGCCGTGTTCCGCGTACCCCGAGTGGGTGCCGTTGCGGGATGTTACGTACGCGACGGGGTGATCACGCGGGGCTCGAAGGTACGGTTCTTGCGCGACGGTGTGGTGATCTGGAAGGGCTCGATCGTCTCTCTGCGGCGCTTCAAGGATGACGTGCGCGAGGTCCAGAGCGGCTTCGAGTGCGGGATCGGGTTGTCGGACTTCCAGGACCTGAAGGAAGGCGACGTGATCGAGACATTCGAGGAGCGCGAGGTCCCTCGCACCTGAGGCCGTCGTGCACGCACGAGCCGTGAGGCGAAGAACGAACGAGCATGGCGCGCACGCACCGTATCCACGCACCGCGCGCCTCAACCAAGTGTTGCGTGAGGTGGTGGCGGACGCGCTGGAGCGGCTTACCGATGTCGACGAGCGTCTGCGCCTCGTGACCGTGACAGGGGTGGACATCGCTTCGGACCTGAGCCACGCTGAGGTGTACCTGAGCGCGTTGGACGAACAGACAGCCGAGGCTCTCGAGGAGCTGCGGCCCGAGCTGCAGCGAGGCATCGGCCGCCAGGTCCGAATGAAGAGGACACCGCGTCTGCACTTCGCCGAAGATCCTGCGGTGGCCCATGGCATGCGCGTGGACGAGATCCTGCGCCGGATGCACGAGGGTCACCCCCGCGACGAAGAAGACGGGCATGCCGACTCTGAGAGGGATCCGAAGAGCGAATGGCGCGGTGGCTGAGCGCAGAGGCCCCTGCCCGATCGCTCGCATGGGCCTGGTGGTGGTCGACAAAGACCCGGGATGGACCTCGCACGACGTGGTGGCGCGGTGCCGGAGCCTTCTCGGGCAACGGCGTGTCGGCCACGCGGGAGCCCTGGACCCTGACGCCACGGGTGTGCTGCTCGTGGGTGTCGGCCGTTTCACCCGCATGCTTCGCTTCCTCGCCATGTCGCCCAAGTCCTACGAGGGTGAGGTCGTCCTGGGCACCGCCACCTCTACCTTGGACGCCTCGGGCGAGGTGATCGGCACATGGGACATGTCGGGAGTCGTACCCGAGGAGGTGCGCGAGGCGGCGGCCTCGCTCAGAGGCGTGATCAAGCAGGTCCCACCGATGGTCTCGGCCCTGAAGGTGGGGGGTCGGCGCCTGCACGAGTTGGCGCGCGCGGGAGTGGAGGTCGACCGCCCCGCGCGGCAGGTGACGGTCGAACGTTTCGAGGTCGAGCCCGCCGACGAAGCCGGCGTCTATCGGATATCTGTCGACTGCTCGACAGGTACTTACATCCGGACGCTGGCGGCCGACCTAGGTGAGGCCCTCGGTGGCGGCGCCCATCTACGGAGGCTGCGTCGTACGCGTGTGGGGTCGTTCGGGCTCGCGGAGACGCATCGTGTGAATTCCGTGAGCGAAGCCTGTGTTCTTTCACCCGCCCAGGCGTTGCGCGACCTGGTCCAGGTGGAGGTCGACACAGAGACGTCGCTCCTCGTCCATCACGGCCACGCCCTCGACAGGGTGGCTCTGGGGGCGAGCGGCGACGGTCCTTGGGCACTGCTCGACAGCACCGGACAGGTCCTGGCGGTCTACGAGGGCACCGACACCGATCGCATCGTGGCGGCGTGTGTTCTCACCCCGGTCGGGTGAACGAGGACCCCAAGTAACCTCGGGCCGATGAAGGTAGTCCTGGGGCCTGAGCACTACGTGGCGAGCGCGGAGGGCTCGGCCGTCACGATCGGCGCCTACGACGGCGTCCACCTGGGCCATCGTTATCTCATCGGTGAGCTCCGACGCATGGCCGCACGCAAGGGACTGCGAACGGCGGTCGTTACCTTCGACCGCCATCCCGCAAGCGTCGTGCGTCCGGATTCGGCCCCGTCGCTGTTATGTGACCTCGACCAGAAACTCGAACTCCTCGCCTCCACCGGTGTCGACGAGACCGTGGTGGTCGCCTTCGACGAAGCGCGCGCGCACGAGACAGCCGAGGACTTCACGCTCGAGGTCCTCGTGGGTGCCCTCGGTGTACGACTCGTGGTGGTCGGCGAGGATTTCCACTTCGGGCACCGTCGCAAGGGCAATGTGGCGCTGTTGTCGGAACTGGGCGCGGTTCACGGGTTCGACGTCGTGGGGCTGCAGCTAGAGTCCAACGCCGAGGGGGAGGCCGTTTCCTCGACGCGCATTCGCCGTGCCCTGGCGGCTGGTGAGGTGCGCGAGGCCGCACGCCTGTTGGGACGTCACCACCAGGTACGCGGGGTCGTGGTCCACGGGGACGGTCGTGGCGGCACTCAGCTCGGCTTTCCGACCGCGAACATCGACGTTCCGACCGAGATGGCGCTCCCAGGCGTAGGCATCTACGCCTGCTTCTACGAGCGAGCTACCGGGTCGGTGCATCGTGCCGCCGTGTCCCTCGGCCACCGCCCGACGTTCCCACAGCAGAACCACCCGACGTTCCCACAGCAGAACCACCCGACGCTCGGTCAGGGGAACCTGCGGGGACAGGAGCCGACCCACGCCGAAGGCACCTCCGAGACGGCCGGTCCCTTCGGTGTCCCGGTGTTGGAAGCGTTCCTGCTCGACTTCGACGGGGACCTCTACGGCGAGGCCGCCGGGGTGTCGTTCGTGGAACGGCTGAGGGAAGAGCGTCGCTTCGAGAGCGTTTCCGACCTGGTGGTAGCCATGGACGACGATGTCGAGCGGACACGCGCCCTGTTGACGGAGACCGAGCCCGGCCCGCTCGGACACCTGCCCTGCTAGAGTGACTCGCCAGCCGGGCGCAGTCCCGGTGGATCCGGATGGAGCGCTATGAGCACATGGCCCGAGCGCTTCGTGGTATCTCCTAGAACCTCCGAGGTCGTTCGCACCAGACATGCCAGACAAGCCCGCGGTGATTGCCCAGTACCGCCTCCACGAAACCGACACCGGGTCGCCGGAGGTCCAGATCGCTCTTCTCACGGAGCGCATCTCTCACCTGACCGAGCACCTGAAGGCCCATCAGGGCGATCACCACACCCGGCGCGGGCTGATGAGACTGATCGGTCGACGCCGCCGGCTCCTCGACTATGTCCGGGACAACGACGTCGAGCGATACCGCTCCATCATCGGGAGGCTCGGAATCCGCCGGTAGGCGGCAGGTACCGGGCCCGCTCTGCGCGGGCGCGGGAGCTCGAGCGGAGAGAACCGGGAGGGGACCTACCCACCGGGGCTCGGATGGACCGCCCGGGACAGTTGAACTGGGCACTGGGCCAGCAGTCAGCTGCCAGTTGCCGATCACCTCGGCCGTGCGTGCACCCGAGCGGTGCGCGAAGGGCTTCGAGGGGCTTGCACTGCACGCGAGCCCCCGGCGGGGAGGTGGCCGCCAACTGGGAACTGACCTGGCAGGGTGCCCGCTCTATGAGTGAGGAGACCCACCATGGCTGACGCCATAGCGGTATCGGGCGCGATCAGCAGTACGGACCGCACCCTCAGCTTCGAGACGGGAAAGCTCGCCGGTCAAGCCGACGGCGCTGTGGTCGGTCGCATCGGCGACACCATGATCCTGGTGACAGCGACAGCGACACGCACAGTGCGCGAGGGCACCGACTTCTTCCCCCTCACCGTCGACGTCGAGGAACGTATGTACGCGGCGGGAAAGATCCCTGGTTCGTTCTTCCGACGCGAGGGCCGATCCACCGACCAGGCCATCCTGACCGACCGCCTCATCGACCGGCCGCTCAGGCCCTCGTTCCCGGCCGGGTTCCGCAACGACGTCCACATCGTCGGGACGGTGCTCGGGGCCGACCTCGTCAATCCGCACGACGTGCTCGCCATCAACAGCGCCTCGGCGGCCCTGATGGTGTCGGGGATCCCCTTCGACGGGCCCATCGGAGCGGTACGAGTGACGTGGTCGACCGAAGGCACCTGGATCCCGCATGCCACCTACCAAGAATGCAAGGCCTCGTGCTTCGAGCTCGTGGTCGCGGGTCGCGCACTCGGCGAGGACCCCGGGGCTGAGATCGCGATCATGATGGTAGAGGCAGGGGGCACCGAGGACTCGTGGAAGTTCTACGAGGCCGGTGCCCCGAAGGTCACCGAGGACGTCCTGAGCGATGGACTGGTCGCTGCGGCGACTTGGATCCGTGAGTCGATCGATCTCCAGCGTCAGCTCGTGGCCCGGGCCGGCAAGAAGCCGATGATCCCGTACGAGCTGTTCTGCGACTACGCAGACGACGTCTACGCAAGAGTGGAGGCCGTAGGCACCGAGGTCGTGGTGAAGGCCAATTCGATCAACCAGAAGGCCGAGCGCAATGCCGCGCTCGGCGAGGCCACTGAGTCGATCCTGTCGGAGTTGTCGCCGGAGTTCCCCGACCGCGAGCGTGAGATCAAGTCGGCCGTGCGCTCGCTCACGAAGAAGCTCGTGAGAAAGCGCATCGTGGAGGAGGGCGTTCGCATCGACGGCCGTGGAGTCACCGAGATCCGACCCCTGTCGGCCGAGGTCGGGCTCATACCTACCGCCCACGGCTCAGGGCTGTTCCAGCGTGGTGAGACCCAGGTTCTGAACATCACGACACTCGGCATGCCCCGGATGAGCCAGACCTTGGACACCATCGGCGTCGATGAGTCCAAGAGGTACATGCACCATTACAACTTCCCGCCGTTCTCCACCGGCGAGACGGGTTTCATGCGCGGACCGAAACGACGCGAGATCGGCCACGGATTGCTCGCGGAGCGGGCCTTGCTTCCGGTCATACCCGGCGAGGACGAGTTCCCCTACACGCTGCGCCTGGTATCAGAGGTGCTGTCTTCGAACGGTTCGACCTCTATGGCGTCGGTCTGCGGGTCGAGCTTGTCCTTGATGGACGCCGGCGTGCCGATCAAGGCGCCTGTCGCGGGCATCGCGATGGGCTTGGTCTACGACCAGGACTCGTACGTGACGCTCACGGACATCCTGGGTGCCGAGGACGCATTTGGTGACATGGACTTCAAGGTGGCCGGCACCCGCGATGCCGTGACAGCGCTCCAACTCGACACGAAGATCGACGGGCTGCCGGCGGACGTGCTGGCACGGGCGCTCGGCCAGGCTCGCGACGCGCGACTGAAGATCCTCGACGTGATGCAGGAGGCGATCGCCGAGCCGAGAGCCGAGGTATCGGAAAATGCGCCCAAGATCGTGTCGTTCGAGATCCCCATCGACCGGATCGGCGAGGTGATCGGTCCCAAGGGCAAGGTGATAAACGCTCTGCAGGCCGAGACCGGGACCGACATCGCCGTGGAGGACGACGGTCTGTTCGGGACCGTCACCATCGGAGCGAAAGACGGAGGAGCGGTGGCAGAGGCCCGGCGCCGCATATTCCTCATCGTCGAGCCTCCGGACGCGGACGTCGGTGCTACGTATCTCGGCAAGGTGGTGAACATCACCAAATTCGGTGCTTTCGTGAACATCCTTCCCGGTCGTGACGGACTGCTGCACATATCGAAGCTCAGGGGCAAGAACCGAGTTGAGCGCGTAGAGGACGTCCTGTCCCTCGGTCAGGAGCTCGAGGTCCGCGTGGACGACATCGACCCGCAAGGCAAGGTGTCGTTGTCGCTGGCCGCGGAGCCGCCTGCAGCGGTCGGGGCCGACGACGCGGCTTCGGAACCTTCCGACCGCCATGGCTCCCGCGAGAGCGGATCGGGCCCTGTGCGGGCTGCGTCCTTCGAGGCAACGTTCGAAGCGGAGCTGGCCGGAGAGCTCGGTGACCTCGGGCCGAGGCCGACCTCCGAGCACGGCCGTGGCGAGCGTGCCGAGCGCGATCGTCGAGAGCGCGGCGGACGACGAGGGCCGCGGCGGCGGTGAGGACGCGCCGAGACCACGCGGTTGCACCGATTCGTCTACGACAGTTCCGCCCGTGATCGACGTCGAGGCTCTCGACTGCGGCGCTCGCCTCGTAACCGAACGCATGGTCGACGCGCGTTCGGTGACGATCGGGGTGTGGGTCGGTACGGGATCGAGGGACGAGGAGGACGACAGGGCGGGAGCCTCTCACTTCATGGAACACCTGCTCTTCAAGGGCACGCCGAGTTGGGGGGCGGCCGAGATCGCCGAGGCGGTAGACGAGGTGGGAGGCGACATGAACGCCTTCACCACCAAGGAGTACACGGCCTTCTACATCCGACTGCTCTCCGAGCACCTGAATCTCGGTCTGGACGTGCTCGGCGCCATCATCACGGACCCGGCTTTGCGTCCCGAGGACATCGAAGCCGAGCGCCAGGTGATCCTGGACGAGATCCTGATGCACGCAGACGAGGCGGCCGACCTGGTAGCCGAGCAGTGCATCGGTGCTCTGTTCCCCGGCCATCCCCTCGGGCGTGAGGTGCTGGGCACGACGCGAAGCGTCAAGACGCTCGAGGCGTCGGAGATCCGGCGTTTCTTCGACGTGCACTACCGCACGAACAACCTCGTCATCGCCGCGGCGGGGGACATCGACCACGGGCTCGTGGCTTCCGAGGTCGAGCGGCGTTTCGCCGCTCGTCTCGGAGGCCGCCCGCCGACGAGGAACGGTCCCGATTCGCCGTCGCTCGGGCTGGTGGTCACCCGCCGCCCCACCGAGCAGGTTCACCTGGTCCTCGCGATGCGCGCCGCCAGCCGACACTCCGAGGACCGCTGGCCGTTGGCGGTGCTGAACCATGTGCTCGGCGGTGGGATGTCCAGCCGCCTGTTCCAGGAGGTCCGTGAGCGCCGGGGCCTGGCGTACTCGATCTGGTCGGAGCGGACGCATTACGACGACACGGGCTCTTTGACGGTCAGCGTGGGCACGGCTCCGTCTCACGCGCGCGAGGTCCTGGAGGTCGTGAACGGCGAGCTGGACCGTCTAGCACACGCCGGCATCACCGAACGCGAGCTGTCCGTCGCCAAGAGTCACCTGAGGGCGGAGATGTTGCTGTCGCTCGAGGACTCCGGCGCGCGAATGAGCCGCATAGGCTCGAGCCTGCTCTTGCACGGACGGGTGCTCGAGGTGGACGAGCTGCTCGCAAAGATCGAGGGCGTCACCCTCGAAGCGGTGGCCGACCTGGCAGCGAGACTGGCAGACGAACCACGCACGCTGTCCGTGGTGGGTCCGTTCGACGCAGCGGACTTCGGCGGCTGACGGCCGAGAACAGGGCGTAGGGTTTGACGGTGGTGCGCGTCGGTGTGCTCGGTGCAGGCGGGAAGATGGGACGCGAGGTCTGCCGAGCCGTCTCGGACGACCCCGAGCTGGACCTGGTGGCCGCCGTCGACCCGCGCCTGGTGGGGATAGACCTGCGTCAGGTGACGGGGTCGGACGTGGCCGGGCTTCAGGTGGGAGGCAGCGTCGACGAGCTCGGCCGCGCCGGCGCAGAGGTGGCGGTCGACTTCACCGTTGCCGACGTGGCCATCGAGACGATGCGATGGTGCGCGGCGAACGCTGTACATGCTGTCGTGGGGACCACCGGCATCGCACGGTCGTCACTTTCGGAGATGGAGAGTCTTTTCGAGTCTTCCAAAGCCAATTGCGTGCTTGCTACCAACTTCGCCATTTCAGCGGTTCTGATGATGCGCTTCGCGGAGATGGCCGCGCCGTTCATGGACGGAGCGGAGATCATCGAGCTCCACCACGACGGCAAGCTCGACGCCCCCTCGGGCACCGCGCTGGCAAGCGCAGAGCGCCTCGAAGCGTCCCGACAACGCGCCGGCTGTGCCCCGTGGCCCGCCGACCGCACGACTTCCTCGGTGATCCCAGGAACCCGCGGGGGGGAGGGTCCTGGAGGGGTGCGGATCCACTCGGTGCGCCTGCCCGGGCTCGTGGCCCATCAGGAAGTGGTGCTGGGCAGCCTCGGCCAGAGCCTGACCCTCCGCCACGATGCCTACGACCGCACGTGCTTCGTGCCGGGCGTGCTGCTTGCAATCAAGTCGGTGACGGAACTGCCGGGTCTCACCATCGGACTGGACTCGCTGCTCGGCTTCTGAGCAAGCGGCCTCGGCAGCGAGGGTCCCACCGCCCGCTGTCCGAGGCGCCCGTCCGAGCACGCGTGCTCTAACCTGAGGGCGTGGCGATGGACGACGCAGGGCGCTTCGGCGCGGTGATGACGGCGATGGTGACACCGTTCGACGAAGCTGGGGCGTTGGACGCAGATGGTGCCGCGAAGCTGGGTCGTTGGCTGGCGTCGCACGGAAGTGACGCGCTCGTCGTGGGCGCCACCACGGGCGAGGGCCCGGTGCTGTCAGACGCGGAGCTGGCGGATCTGTGCCGGTCCGTGTGCGAGGCCGTGACTGTTCCGGTGCTTGCCGCGACGGGGACGAACGACACCCGTCATTCGGTCGCGCGGACCAGGACAGCCGATGGCGCAGGCGTCGACGGGGTCATGGTCGTCACGCCCTATTACAACCGGCCTTCCCAGGCAGGGCTTGCTGCGCACTTCGAGGTCGTCGCGGGTGCGACCGAATTGCCTGTGATCCTCTATGACATCCCCGTGCGCACAGGTCGCAAGATCGCCCGCGAGACGATCCTCCGTCTGGCGCGCGAGGTGCCGAACATCGTCGGGGTGAAGGATGCTGCCGGTGACGTCGCCTCCTCTGCACGCCTGGCGGTGGAGGCTCCTGCCGGCTTCGAGATCTACAGCGGCGACGACGCGCTCACCTTGGCGTTGTTGGCGGTAGGAGCGGTCGGCGTGGTGAGCGTGGCCTCGAACTGGGCCCCCGCGGAGATGGGTGAGATGATCAGCGCCTTCGCGAAGGGGGACCTGCGTGCGGCCAGGGTTGCAAACGCCAGGTTGATGGAGTCCTACGAGTTCGAGTCGTCCGAGAGCTGTCCGAACCCGCTGCCGGCCAAGGCCGCGTGCCGGGCGCTCGGGCTGCCGGTCGGACAGTGCCGCCTGCCGCTGGGCGTGGCGCCGCCCGGGCTCGACGAGCGAGCCGCTCGAGTGCTCGAGGGACTGAATGCTCCTTCGGGCGGGGCCGGCGAGCGGAGCGCCGGCGGGGCGCTTGCCTAAGCCTGTCCGCATCAGCTTCCTCGGTGGGCTCGGGGAGATCGGGCGGAACTGCGCGTTGATAGAGCTCGACGGGAAGCTCGTCGTTCTCGATTGCGGGGTGATGTTTCCCGATCCCGACATGCCCGGCATCGACCTCGTGCTGCCCGACCTCGCCTATCTCGCAAGTCGCGCAGCGGATGTGGAGGCCGTCGTGCTCACCCACGGCCATGAGGACCACGTGGGGGGCCTCGCCTATCTCCTTCGTGACTTGACGGCTCCGGTGTTCGGGTCCGACGTCACTTTGGGATTGGCTCGAGATCGCGTGGAGGAGGCGGGGCTCGGCGACCGGGCGACCTTCGTCGAGGTTCGAGACGGAGAACGCAGGCAGGTCGGGCCCTTCGACGTGGAGTTCATTCCCGTCACGCACTCCGTGCCCCATGGTTTCGCGACGGCGTTCCACACGCCACAGGGCGTCATCCTCCACTCGGGCGACTTCAAGATCGACCTGACGCCCGTGGACGGTCGTCTCACGGATCTGGCCCGGCTCGGGGCGCTGGCGAGCAATTCAGGCGTTCGCTTGCTCATGGCGGATTCCACCAACGCCGAAGAGCCCGGTTTCACAGCCTCGGAACGAACCGTAGGCGTGACGCTTCTGCGCCTGTTCGAGTCGTGGACAGGGCGGCGCGTGGTGGTGGCCTGTTTCGCGAGCCACATTCACCGTGTCCGGCAAGTCGTGGACGCGGCACTCGCCACGGGCAGGAAGGTGGCGACGTTGGGCCGTTCGATGGACAAGAACGTCGAGCTGGCTCGTCGGCTCGGCCTGCTCGACGTCAGCGACGATTGCTTCGTCGACGTGGAACAGGTCGAGCAGATGGACCCGGGCGGTGTCTGTGTGATCTCCACCGGCTCGCAGGGAGAACCACTTTCCGCGCTGTCGCTCATGGCGGCCGGCGAGAACAGATGGCTGCAGTTGCGCGCCGGGGACGTGGTGGTGATCAGCGCGCACCCGATCCCCGGCAACGAATGGGCCGTCGGGCGTGTGATCGATGCCCTTCACCGGCGAGGAGCGCAAGTGGTCCACACCGGCGTCGAGCCAGTCCACGTCTCGGGGCACGCCAGGCAAGGTGAGCTTCAGACCCTGTTGTCGCTCGTGCGCCCCGAGTGGTTCGTGCCGGTCCACGGCGAGTACCGCCACATGGTGAACCACGCAAGCCTGGCGCAAGCCACGGGAGTCGAGGCGGGCAAGGTCGTCATCTGCGAGGACGGAGATTCCCTCGTGCTCGACGACGATGGCATCAGTCGCTCCGAGCCGGTTCCCGCGGGCTTCGTCTACGTGGACGGAACGGTGGGTGACGTGAGCCACGGGGTCCTTCGTGACAGGCGGTTCCTGGCCGAGGAGGGGGTGGTGGTGGTAGTCGCCACGGTGGACCTCCATGCGCGCGAGGTGGTGAGCCCGCCCGAGATCGTCACCCGGGGATGGGTGCACGCACCTGAGGCCGAGGAGCTTCTGGACGAGGCCAGCGAAGTGGTCCGTGTCGCACTGGAGAAGGCGCTGGCTGACGGAGCGGGCGACCACGAAGCCTTGCGGCGCCACGCACGCAAGGCGCTGGGTCGGCTGGTGGGGGAGCGGACGAGGCGCCGACCGATGATCGTGCCCGTGGTGGTCACCGTCTAGAGGTCCGACGGCGCCGCACCGGATGCCGGCGCCGACGTCGCGCCAGATGCCCCCGGTACGTCGTTGTTGATGAGACTGCTGTTAGCGTTGTGGCCACTGTGGTGACCACAACGCGCCGTCAACTTCGCTCTCGCCGGCGGAGAGCTTCGGCAGGCGGCCGGTCCGGGCGGTCGCGCCGAGGAGTGCCGAGCTCGCGTCCAGGGAGAAGCTCTGCGCGCGACCGTTCGGTCGCGCGCAGGAGCGGCTCTCGGCCGAGCCTCTGGAGCGCCGTGAGGTCGGTTCTGGGAGCCCATGTCGAGGACCTCTGGGGGATCGCGCTCCTCACGGCAGCCGTCCTCGGGGCCATGGCGATCTACGCGGACGCGCTCGGCCCCGCTGGTCACGGCATCCGAACCGACTTGGGCTCGCTCCTCGGGTTCGGCAGGTTCGTTCTGCCCCCTGCCCTAACGGCGGCGGGGATCTTGCTCTTCACCGGAAGGTCGTGGCGAGAACGCTCTGAACACGAGCTTGCCCGCGTGGGGTTGGGGCTCGCGCTGACCCTTGTCGGCGTGGGCGGGTTGGCCGAGCTCGCTGGTGGCTCGCCGGCGCTCGGAGCGACGCCGTCGCGGCTGGCAGGCGCCGGAGGGTGGGTCGGTGCCGCCGTGGGCCGACCGCTCGAGGATGCGATCGGAGACTGGGGGACCGCTGTCGTCCTGGTGGCGGTGCTCGTCGTGGCGCTCGTGGTGTTCACAGGGGTGAGTGTGCGAGAGGGCGCACGTGCCGTGGCCGTGTCGAGCCGCACGGTGGCCCGGTTGTTTCGCAGCGACCGGAGACAGACCGAGTCGCCGGAGGAGTCGAACGAGGAGACGCCCACCGGCCGTGAGGCCGGCGCAGCCACCGGGACCGCTGAGACGGGCGCACGTGTCGTGGCCGAGGCGGCGGAGCAGGACGTGCGCGGCGCTTTGGGCCCAGCGGCGTTCGAAACCGAACCGGCTCCGACAGCTGCCGGGACGCCAGGGAGCGTCCTCGGGGCCTCACCTCGGACGGGCGAGCCCGACGAGAGAGAACCGGTCCGGGCTCTCACGTCGGGCGGGCCAGCTGTGGCGCCGGTGTCCGCTGCCCCCGGCGCCCGTCAACTCGAGCTCGACCTCGGTGTGCCGGCAGGGGAGTGGCGCCTTCCGCCCGCGAAGCTGCTGTCGCGTTCACGGCCCCAGCAGCTGGATCGTTCCGAGGTCGTCGCAGCAGGGACCGCCCTCGTGGCCGCGCTGGCCGTCCATGGCGTCGACACTCGTCTGGTTGGCTACACGGTGGGGCCCACGGTCACCCGCTTCGAGCTCGAGCTCGGATCCGGAGTGAAGGTCGCGCGCGTCACCAGCCTCGCCAAGGACATCGCGTACTCGATGGCCTCGCCCGACGTACGAATCCTCGCCCCGATACCCGGGAGATCTGCGATCGGGGTCGAAGTACCGAACCGCCGCCGTCAGCTCGTCACGCTCGGGGACGTCCTAAGCTCCGAAGAGGCGCGCCGTGCCAGGCATCCCCTCGAGGTGGCTCTCGGACGCGACGTCGCCGGCAGGCCGGTCATGACCAACCTCGCCGACATGCCGCACATACTCATCTCGGGAGCCACCGGCGCAGGCAAGTCGTCGTGCATCAACTCGTTGGTCACATCCGTTCTCATGCGTGCCACCCCCGAGGAGGTTCGCATGATATTGGTGGACCCCAAGCGTGTGGAGCTGGGCCAGTACAACGGCCTTCCCCACCTACTGACCCAGGTCGTGGTGGACCCGAAGAAGGCGGCCAACGCTCTGGCCTGGGCGGTCGCGGAGATGGAGCGGCGCTACGACATCCTCGCCGAGGCCGGCATGCGCGACATCACCGGATACAACGAAGCGATAGGCCGTGGCGAGCTGGGAGACGGAGGCGCTCTTGCAGATGCCGGCTCACTCGCCGACGCCAACGCCGACGCCGACGCCGACGCCGGAGTACTCGTCGATGCCGGCCTCGATACCGACGCGCTTGCCGGCGGTGACTCGCTCACCGTTGCCGACGGCGACACCGGCGGGCACCCTCCGAGCGCGACGTTCGAGGACGGCTTCGCCTCGTCGGTGCCCGGGCCCGCGGTGTGGTCGGGCTCCGCCGAGGAGATCAGCACAGCAGAGGACGCAAGTAGCGGGGCCGCGGCACCGAGAGTGTCGATGGAGCCCGCGCGCCGTCATCGCCACCTGCCCTATGTGCTGGTCGTGGTCGACGAGCTCAACGACCTCATGATGGTGGCGGCGCGCGACGTCGAGGAGTCGGTGTGCCGTATCGCGCAGATGGCCAGAGCGGTCGGCATACACCTCGTGCTCGCCACTCAGCGTCCGTCGGTGGACGTGATCACAGGGCTCATCAAGGCGAACATCCCCTCGCGCCTGGCCTTCTCGGTGTCATCGCTTGCCGACAGCCGGGTCATCTTGGACCAACCGGGAGCGGAGCGTCTCATCGGCAAGGGAGACATGCTGCTCCTGGGCGCGTCTTCGTCGGTACCGAGACGGATCCAAGGCCCGTGGGTGACCCAGGCCGAGGTGCGAGCGGTCGTGGCTCACTGGCGTCGTCAGCGCCAGCCCGACTACATCGAGGGTGTCGCAGCCTCCTCCGAGGCAAGCCTCGGAGGAGGCAAAGTGATCGACGACGAAGACGAGGAACTTCTGGCGGCGGCCATGGAGCTGGTGGTCCGGTCTCAGCTAGGGTCCACGTCCATGCTTCAGAGGAAGCTCCGCGTGGGGTTCTCTCGTGCGGGTCGCCTGATGGACCTCCTAGAAAGACGAGGGATCGTGGGACCGTCGGAGGGTTCGAAGGCCCGTGCGGTGCTCATGACCCCAGAGGAGCTCGAGCAGACCTCCAGGCGGTAGCCGTCCATGGCGCGCCGCGTGGCCGGCGCCGCATCGCTTCGCGCGCCCCGACGTTCCCCGACGACACAACTCTCCGGGCCGTGGCTGCGCCCGCAGGGCAGGCGTCCTGCGTCGCCCTCCACGCCCAGGGCGCGACATGCAAAGCGCGCGAGATGGTCCCGCTCGGCTCTCGTGGCGCTGTTGGTCGTTGTGGTGCTTGTGCTCGTCGGCACCCTTCAGCTTGCCCGTCCTCTTCCTGTGCCCCTCGCGCGCACGGTCCTGGCGCGATCGTCGACGATTCCGGGCGTGATCTCCCCGATCCCATGGCCCGCTCAGGGCCAGGGAGCGGTCGCCGTTCCCGCCTTGGGGATGGTTCTCGCCTCCGGCGCCGAGCAGCCGGTGCCCGTTGCAAGCCTTACCAAGATCATGACCGCCTACATCGTGTTGCGCGACCACCCGCTGGCACCCGGCGCCCAGGGACCGGCAGTTGTGATCAACGCTTCTGATCAGACGGAAACCTATGAGGAGGTCGATGCCAACGACTCGTCCATACCGGTCCAGGTGGGCGAGGTGCTGAGCGAGCGCCAGCTCCTCGACGGTCTTCTGGTCCACTCGGCGAACAACTTCGGTGACGTGCTGGCGCGCTGGGACGCGGGAAGCGTCGGGGTGTTCGTCGCGAAGATGAATGCTGCTGCCGCGTCGCTCGGCATGAGCGAGACGCACTACGCCGACTCGGGTGGGATCGACCCGCGTTCGGTGAGCACCGCCTTGGACGAGCTGCGCGTCGCGACCGCGGCGATGTCCATCCCGACGTTCGCCGCGGTGGTGGCGCAGCCGAAGATCACCTTGCCCGTCGCGGGGACCTTGATGAACTACGTCGGCCAGGTGGGCTCCGACGGCGTAGTCGGTGTGAAGTCCGGGTTCACCCAGGCCGCCATGGGGTGCCTGGTCCTCGCCGCCCAGCGCAGGATCGGAGGCCACAGGGTCGAGGTCATGGCGGCGGTGACCGGCCAGCCCGGCTTGCATCCGCTGGATGCCGCCGCACGAGCCACGCTGCCGCTGATCGGCGCCACGGTGGTTTCGCTCAGGTCTGTGCCTGTGACGCCCCGCAGCAGGCGCGTAGCCACGGTAACCACACCATGGAGCTCCACGGTCGTCGCAGGAACGACGACGAGCACGCCGAGCATGGTCGTGTGGCCAGGCGACACGGTGCGCCGCTCGATGAGATGGGCCCAGCTCAGAGGTGGTGCCCCGGCGGGAACCAGGCTGGGGACGATGGAGGTCACAGTAGGTTCGGAGCGCCTCGAGGTGCCCGTCCGAAGCGAGAGCCCGATCCCCGGCCCGTCTCTGCTCTGGCGCCTCTGGCGCTTCTGAGCCCGGCTCTGTCCTGCGACCGCTCCTCCCGAGCTCCTCGACCCGCAGAGGATCGGCGCACCTGGTGGCTGGCGCCACTCGGGCCGAACGCTCGACGTGAAGCTACCCTGGCGATGTGCGAGCACGCGCCCCCGCATCGACCGCGAACCTGGGTCCAGGCTTCGACACGCTGGCCTTGGCGCTCCAGCTCTACGTCGAGGTGGATGTGGAGCCGGCGTCGAAATTGATCGTGCGGGCCGAGGGGGAGGGAGCCGAGCTCGAGGAGGAGGCGGGACATCTCGCCGCCAGCGTGGCGATCGACGTCGCAGGGCACGACAGGCTGGCCATCACGATCCGCTCCGAGATCCCGGTGGCTCGGGGCCTCGGGTCGAGCGCCGCTCTTGCGGCCGCGGCCGCCGCGGCCGCCGGCTCGAAGGATCCCCTGGGCGTCGCAGCGCGTGTCGACGGGCATCCCGACAACGCCGCTGCCTCCGTCGTGGGAGGCCTCGTTGCCGCGGCGCTGGTGAGGGGCGCTGTCCGCGCCGTGCGGATGCCCCTCGACAGTGGCTTGGTGTTCGTGGCGCTCGTGCCCGATCGCGCGCTCGTCACGGCAAAGGCGCGCCAGGCCCTCCCGCGCGAGGTCGGGCGCGTCGACGCGACGTTCAACCTCGGCCGCATGGCCCTGCTGCTCGCCGGTCTCGCCGATCGCTCGCTGCTCATCCGCGAGGCGACCGAGGATCGGCTGCACCAGGATTACCGAATCCCGCTGTTCCCCGAGGCCCCGCAGCTTCTGAGCCAGCTCCTCCAGGCGGGGGCCCTCGCCACGTGCTGGTCGGGCGCGGGGCCCAGTGTGATCGGAATCTGTGAGGCTTCCGACGGTGAGAAGGTTCGAAGCGCGGCCGAGGCCGTAATGGAAAACGTCGGGATCCAAGGACGTGCCCTTCTGCTTCGCGCGGATCTCGACGGGCTCATCGTGCACGGCAAGTGAAGATCCTCCGGCGTAGGGGTATCGCTGCCCCCTTACACTGACGCCATGCCCCGCACGTTCCACATCCGCACCTTCGGATGTCAGATGAACGAGCACGACTCAGAGCGGATCGCCGCGCTCTTGACGGCTGACGGGCTCGAGCCCGTCGACGACGTGTCCCAGGCAGATGTCGTCGTGCTCAATACGTGCTGCGTACGGCAGAATGCGGATGACCGCCTCTACGGACATCTCGGAGCGTTGAAAGCGCTCGCTGAGGAGCGACCGGGGATGCAGATAGCGGTCGGAGGCTGCCTGGCGCAGAAGGACCGGGAGATCGTTCGCGAGCGTGCGAGCCACGTGGACGTCGTGTTCGGGACCCACAACCTGGCTCGTGCGCCTGCGCTGCTCAGAGAAGCGGCCAAGAGCGGTCCGGTCGTCGAGGTGGTAGACGCTCCCATACCGCGCGGCGACCCTGCCGAGGTGCATGGTCTCGAGGCGGTTCGCGAGTCCTCGTGCTCGGCCTGGGTGACGATCCAGACCGGTTGTGACAATTCGTGCGCGTTCTGCATAGTCCCGCAGGTACGAGGACGCGAGGTGAGCCGTCCCTTCGACGAACTGGTTGCCGAGGTCGAGGCCCTGGCCTCGCGAGGAGTGAGCGAGATCACGCTTCTGGGCCAGAACGTCAACTCTTACGGACGTGATGTCACACGTCGCCGTCCCCTCTTCGCCGAGCTGCTCCGCGCGCTGGGCGCCGTAGCGGGGATCAAGCGGGTGCGCTTTACGAGTCCGCACCCGAAGGACCTGCGTCCCGAGACGATCGCGGCTATGGCCGAGACAGAGGCGGTTTGCGAGCATCTGCACCTGCCGTTGCAGTCCGGCAGCGACCGGACGCTCGTCGCGATGCGCCGCGGCTACACCGCCGAGCGATATCTGTCTCGTCTGGGAGCGGCGCGTGCTGCCGTCGACGACCTCGCCGTCACGACCGACCTGATCGTCGGTTTCCCCGGCGAGACCGACGACGACTTCGAGCGCACGCTCGAGGTGGTGGCGGAGGCGGAGTACGACAGCGCCTACACGTTCGTGTTCTCGCCACGCCCTGGCACACGCGCGGCATCGATGAAGGAGTTGTTCGTCCCCGGCGACGTCGTCGCCGAACGCTTCGAACGTCTTCGGGTCGTGGTGGAGCGCTCGGCTCTCGCCCACCACGCTGCACGAGTCGGCAAGATAGAGGAGGTACTCGTGGAGGGGCCGAGCAAGCGTGACGCCTCCATGCTGAGCGCTCGTACCCGCCAGAACAAGCTGGTGCACTTCTCGCCGCACGTGGCCGTAGCGCGTGTCTCGGGTCCTGCCTCGGCCGGCTCGTACGCGACGGTGAGGATCACCGACGCGGCACCGCACCACTTGCGCGGCGAGCTGCTGGGCGCGACAGAGCCACGGTCGTTCTCGAAAGGCCCACGGCGGTACCGCAGGCTCTTGGCGGTCTCCGCCGGATAGCGCGTGGAAGGACACGTTGAGCCGGGGCGGTGGCACGTGGCTCTGGTGGGTCCCACGGCATCGGGGAAGTCCGAGCTCGCCCTGGCACTCGCGAGCCGACGAGCGGAGGCCGAGCTGGTGTATGTCGACTCCATGAGCGTCTACCGCCACATGGACGTCGGGACCGCCAAACCTCCGCCCGAGCAGCGCGCCCGAGTGCCTCACCATCTTCTGGACCTCGCAGAGCCCGACGAGGAGTTCACGGTGCGCCAGTTCCAAGAGGCGGCGGGCAAGGCGCTCGGACGGATAGAAGAGCGCGGACACCGGGCGTTGCTGGTGGCGGGCACGGGCCTGTACCTGCGTGCGGTGGTGGACGACCTCGAACTTCCCGGTCGGTGGCCCGAGGTGGCACGCGCCCTCGAAAGTGAAGCCGATCTCCCCGGGGGGCTCGAGCGGCTCTATTCACGCCTCTGTTGCCTCGACCCTCAGGCCGCGACGCGGATCGAACCGGCGAACAGGCGTCGAATCGTGCGGGCTCTCGAGGTCACGATCGGCTCGGGTCGCCGCTTCTCGTCGTTCGGGCCCGGACTTGGTTCCTACCCGCCGACTCGGTTCGTGCTCGTGGGCTTGACGTTCGATCCCGGGCTGCACGGCGTGCGTATCGAGAAGCGCTTCGAGTCGATGCTCGGTGCGGGGCTGCTGGACGAGGTGCGCGCGTTGGCGGCGCGTCCGGGTGGGATCTCGCGCACTGCCCGCCAGGCTCTCGGTTACCGCGAGTTGCTCGCCCACCTCGAAGACGGCGTCCCGCTCGAGGAGGCCGTCTTCGAGGCGATCGCGCGCACGAAGGCGTTCGCGCGCCACCAATGGGCCTGGTTCCGGCGCGATCCACGCATCTGTTGGCTGGACCCCTCTCGCGACCCGCTCCCACAGCTGCTGGAGCTGTGGGACACGGCGTAGGGGGGAGCGGTGGGAGACTGAGGGCGATGTCCGAGGTCGGCGAGCTTCGCCTCTCGAAGCACCACGGGGCCGGGAACGACTTCCTCGTCTTCATGGACCTTGCGAACCGCCGCCCGTTCTCGGCAACCGAGGTACGTGCGCTGTGCGACCGCCACTTCGGAGTCGGCGCGGACGGGATCATGCGTGTCCTGGCCGGAGGCAGCGGTGCCTCTGTGTCCATGGAGCTGCGAAACGCCGACGGGAGCTTCGCGGAGATGAGCGGCAACGGCATCCGATGCCTCGTTCAGGCTGCGATCGAAGCAGGTGCAGTGGCAGAGGGGCTAGTGGGGGTGATGACCGACGCCGGCCTGTGCGAGGTCGACTTCGAAACCGTCGAGCCCGGGTTCGGTCGTGCTTCGGTGGACATGGGCCCTGTGGCACTCGGCCCCGAGCTCGCAGTCGCAGTGGAGGAGCTCGCCGGAGTGGAACGGGCGCGCTCGGTGGACATGGGCAACCCTCACATCGTGCTCATGTGCTCTCGCGTCGGCGACGAGGTGGTGAGGATCGCAGGAGAGCGCCTCGCGCGGTCGGTTCCCGGGGGGACGAACGTCGAGTTCGCCTGGATCGATGTTGGGACCGAGGCGCTCAACCTGCGGGTGTTCGAACGGGGGGTGGGTGAGACGCTCGCCTGTGGCACGGGCGCGTGCGCAGCCGTCGCCGCCGCGCGTTCTTGGGAGTTGGTGGGGGACCGTGTCGAGGTCCTCCTCCCCGGTGGAAAGCTGGACGTCGAGATCGGCACGGCTTCGGTGATCCTGCGGGGACCCACCCGCAAGGTGGCCGACGTAGCAATTCGCGAGTCGGGTCTCGCAAGACTGGTCGACGAGCTCGTTGCGAGGCAGACCTCGAGGAACTCCACAGGTATGCCGAGCGAGGCGGTGGGGCGTCGGTGACGCTGATCGAACGAACCTTCCGCGAGCGGATTGTGCTCGTGGGGGTGGTGTTCGCGTGGAGTTCGCTGCCGGTGGTGGAGGCCGATCTCGACGAGCTCGCGGAACTTGTGAGCACAGCGGGTGCCGACGTCGTCGCGCGCGTGACGCAACGACGTGACCAGCCCGATCCGGCGACTTACTTGGGTAGGGGAAAGGCGCAAGAGCTGAGAGAGCTCTCGGAGGCGAACGACGCCGACACCGTGGTGTTCGACGACGAACTCTCGCCGGCTCAGCAGCGGAACCTCGAGCAGATCCTGGGGCGCACCGCCATCGACCGCACGGCCGTGATACTCGACATCTTCGCCCAGAACGCGCGCACCCAAGAAGGAAAGACCCAGGTGGAGCTGGCGTTGCTTCGCTACCGGCTTCCGCGATTGCGAGGCAGAGGGCGCTCGCTCTCCCAGCAGGCAGGTGGCATCGGGACGAGGGGACCAGGAGAAACTCAGCTGGAGGTGGACAGGCGGCGCCTGTTGCACCGGGTCGGCCGCTTGGAGACGGATCTGCGCAGGTTGGAGGCCACCCGTCGAAACCAGCGCCGGGCGCGACAGCGTTCTCGCCAGCACTCGGTCTCGTTGGTCGGATACACCAACGCAGGGAAGTCCACGTTGCTCAACCGTCTTACCGGTGCGGGCGTCATGGTCGAGAACCACCTGTTCTCGACGCTGGACCCGCGCACCAGGCGCCTGGCGCTACCCGGGGGGGAGACCGTGCTCGTCTCCGACACGGTCGGCTTCGTCCGAAAGCTGCCCCACCAGCTGGTCGAGGCTTTCCGGTCGACGCTCGAGGAGGTGCGCGAGGCGGATCTCCTGCTGCACGTGGTGGACGGGTCGGCTCCCGAGCCCGAGGCCCAGATGGAGGCGGTGCGCTTGGTGCTCGAGGAGATAGGGGCGACAGAGGTGCCCGAGCTGCTCGCCGTGAACAAAGTCGACCGCTCTTGCTCACCACGCAGGTTCGCCGAGCGCCATCCGGGAGCGGTGGTGGTGTCGGCTCTCACCGGTGAGGGTCTGGAGGACCTCCTGCGGGCGATCGGCGACCGTCTGCGTGCAGCCGACCGTCTGGTAGAGCTCGTGGTGCCCTTCGACCGTGGCGACGTGCTGGCGGCGGTCCATCGCGAGGGCGAGGTGGTGGGCGAGTCCCACGGGGAGGCCGCGACCGTCGTACGCGTCGTCCTAGACGAGGCGGGGCGGGCGCGCTTCGGTGAGTTCGCGGCGTCGTGACGGGGGGTGCGTGTGCGGCTAGGTGCGAGATGCTAGGCGTGGTCATGCACGCGCGTGCCCCGGCCTGAGGCCGTGAGAGCGGGACGGGGCTTCGAGCCGCCCGAGTACCCCTACGCGCGCCTCGGTCGGCTTGCCGATGTCGCCGGCCGTCACGAAGGCGGAATGGTCGACCTCTCGGTCGGCACGCCGTGCGACCCGCCTCCCTCGACGGTGGTGGTGGCGCTCGGGAGCTCGGGCTCCGAACGCGGCTATCCGTCATCGGTCGGGAGCGAGGCCATGCGACGAGAGGCGGCGCGGTGGATGGGACGTCGCTTCGAGGTGAACGTCGACGCCACGAACGTCGCTGCCTGCGTAGGCACGAAGGAGTTCGTGGCCAGCGCGGCGTGGTTCTTGCGCCTGCGCGATCCGACGCGTGACACGGTGATCGCTCCCGCTGTCGCCTACCCGACATACGCCATGGGCGCGCAGCTCGCAGGTTGCAATGTGGTGGAGGTGGACGAGTCGCCCGACGGGGGTGTCGATCTTCGATCGGTGCCCCACGAGCTCTCGAGGCGCGCGGTCATGGTCTGGCTGAACAGCCCTTCGAACCCGACGGGAAATCTGACGGATCTCGAGGCGGCTGCCAGCTGGGGCAGGGCCCGGGGCGTGCCCGTCTTCTCCGACGAGTGCTACGCGGAGTTCACCTGGGACCGCCCACGAGCGTCCACGGTCCTGCAGGCTGGTTCCGACGGCGTGGTGGCGGTGCACTCGTTGTCGAAGAGGTCGAACATGGCCGGGACGCGAGTGGGGTTCTACGCCGGCGACCCGGAGATCGTCGGCTATCTCAGCGCGCTTCGCCAGCACGCCGGGCTCATGGTTCCCGGTCCCGTGCAAGCAGCGGCCGTCGTCGCGCTGGAAGATGACGAGCACGTCGTGGCCCAACGCCGGCGCTACCGGCGTCGTCTCGAGCGACTGTGCTCGCTTTTGTGTGAAGGGGGGCTCGACGCCCGCCTTCCGGCGGGGGGCTTCTACCTGTGGGTTCCCGTGCCGGGCTGGGCGACGGCCGCCGACGACCGTGACAAGCGGTCGGGCGCGTGGGTGCTCGCCCAAGCGCTGGCCGAGGCAGCCGGTGTGCTCGTGAGCCCGGGCGACCTCTACGGGGAGGCTGGTTCGGGGTTCGTGCGGGTGGCGGCCGTACAGCCCGACGACCGCATCGAGTTGGTGGGCGAACGCCTGTCGCGCTCGTCGCATCCCCATCTCGGCGGCCAGGCGAGGATGCGTTCGAAGGCGGGCGCGAAGGTGGGTTGTTCCGCCCGTTCCGACGCCGAGTCAGCCCGAAAGGCATCGCCTCGTCACCCGAGCGACAGCTTGTAGCCTCGGGTGATGTCCGACCTGGCGTCGCAGATAGAGGAGCTGTGGGCTCGTGCCGACGAGCTGACGCCGGCGAACACCGACGCACTGGTACCGGTGACAAAGGCCATCGAGCTCCTCGATGCAGGCGAGGCCCGTGTGGCGGAGATGGACCGATGCAGCGGGGAAGTGGTCGTCCACGTCTGGCTGAAGCAGGCCATCTTGTTGCTGTTCCGGCTGCGGGCGATCGCGACCACCGAGCTCGGTCCGTTCGAGTACGCGGACAGACTGCCACTCAAGTCCGGATACGAGGCCGCGGGAGTGAGGGTCGTGCCCGGTGCGTCCGCGCGTTGGGGATCGTTCCTCGACCGAGGGGTCATCCTCATGCCCAGCTACGTGAACATCGGGGCACGCGTGGGTGCCGGGACGATGGTCGACACATGGGCGACGGTCGGCTCGTGCGCGCAGATAGGCGCCCGTGTGCACCTGTCGGGCGGCGTAGGCATCGGTGGCGTGCTGGAGCCTCCGAACGCGAGGCCGGTCATGGTGGGAGACGACGCACTGATCGGCAGTCGTTCGATGGTGACCCAGGGCGCTTGCGTCGGGGAGGGAGCGGTGCTGGGCGAGGGGGTCATCTTGAACCCGGGCATTCCGGTGATCGACGCCGAGACCGGTGAGGAGATAGCACGGGGCGTCGTTCCACCGTGGTGCGTCGCCGTGAGCGCCGCGCGCCGTCGAGAGTTCGCGGGAGGCGAGTTCTTCCTGCCCTGCGTCTTGGTGATCAGGCGCCTCGAACCTCGACAGCGTCACAGAGAGCTCGAGGCGGTGTTGCGTGACCACGGCGTCGCCACCTGATACCTCGTGGTGACACGGTGAGTGATCTGCTGGCTTTGGCTTTCGAGCTCGTGGGTATCACATCGGTCAGCCGCGCCGAGGCGGCGCTCGCAACACGCGTCGAACAGCAGCTGCGGCGTTGCCCGGATGTGACGGTGGAGCGGATAGGCGACAACGTGGTCGCCCGCTCCTTGTTCGGTCGGCAGCGCCGAGTGATCCTGGCCGGCCACCTTGACACGGTCCCGCCCTTCGACGACAGCGCTCCCCGGATGGAGAGGAGCACCCTATGGGGCCTCGGCGCGGTGGACATGAAAGGTGGTCTCGCAGTGATGCTCGATCTTTCAGCCGAGCTCGAGCACATTCCCGTGGACGTGACGTTCGTCTTCTACGCCTGTGAGGAGATCGAGCGCAGCGCGAGCGGGCTGGGCAGTTTGGCCCGCGAACGCCCGGACCTGTTGGAGGCCGAGGCCGCTGTCCTCGTCGAGCCCACCGCGTGTGTGGTCGAGGCAGGTTGCCAGGGCACGATGCGTGCATTGGCCACGGTCGTGGGTCGGCGTGCTCACAGCGCGAGGCCTCAGATGGGCGTCAACGCGGTGCACCGCCTGGAGCCGTTGCTGCGGGTCCTCGCAGAGTACGAACCGAGGGAGCTCGTCCTCGACGGGTGCAGGTACACAGAGCAATTGCAGGGTGTGGGGGTCGCCGGCGGGGTTGCGGGCAACCTGGTGCCGGACCGCGCGAGCGTGACCGTGAACTTCCGCTTCGCGCCTGATCGCGACGTCCTTGCGGCTGAGGCCGCGCTACGTGGGTTGCTGGCTTGCGGGCTCGACGAGGCGCGCGGCGACAGCGTGGAGATCGTCGACGCGGCACCCGGTGCGCCGCCGGCGCTCGACGACGTGCTTCTTGCCGGGTTGGTGAGCGCTACCGGGCGAGCGCCACGGGCGAAGGTCGGATGGACCGACGTGGCTACGTTCTTCGGACTCGGCGTGCCGGCAGCGAATTTCGGCCCCGGTGACCCGTCGCTGGCCCACGCTCCCGACGAGCACGTGGCGGCTGCCGAGCTGACACGGGCGCGTGACGTGTTGCAGCGTTTCTTGTCAAGTGCCTGAGCCGTGGAGCGCGAGGGCCGAACGGCCCTCGCCGTACGACCGTCAAAGGCGGCGGAGGACGGTGACCACCGTTCCGTAGATGCTCACGTCCGCCGGGTCTAACTCGATGGGCGAGAGCGCCGGGTTCGCAGGTGTGAGAACGATCTTGTCGTGACGACGAGCGAAAATCTTCACCGTGGCCTCGTCGTCGGGGATGCCCGCTACGACGACATCCCCGTTCTCGGCGTCGGGCTGTTGTCTGACGACCACGAAGTCGCCGTCGAGGATCCCCGCTTCGATCATCGAGTCGCCCCGGACCCTGAGCATGAACAACGAACCCGTGCCGGTGAAGTCCTCGGGGAGAGGCAGTAACTCCTCGACGTTCTCAATCGCCAGCACCCCGGTGCCGGCGGCGACGTCGCCCACGAGCGGCACGTGTCGGACAGGCCTCGCCGCCATCGGCGCCTTGGACGAGGGGTCGTAACGCACCTCGATCGCCCGCGGCTTGGTGGGGTCACGCCGCAGGTACCCCTCGCGTTGGAGAAGGGCCAGGTGGGCGTGCACGGTCGAGGAGGACGCCAAGCCCACCGCCGCACCGATCTCGCGCACCGACGGGGGGTAACCCCTCTCACGCAGGCTCCGAGCTATGTACTCCATGATCTCCTGGCGTTTGCCTGTGAGCGCCTCGGCCATGTCTCCCTCGCTGGGTTCTCGGGGCGTTCCCCCTCGGGCATCGTCCTGGCGGCCGGCACCTGAGACCCCCCTGCTGCTGTTCGGACCAGCTCCTGTGCTGGGGAGGTTCTCCCTGGCCGACGGCCCGAACACCAGTTCGTCCATCATATACGTCGCCAGGGCCTAAGGCAAACATCTGTTCGCCACCGGCTTCGCGCTCCGAAGTGTCCGACGGTCCGACCCCTGTCCGAACTTGTCCGACTTGTCCGAGGCTTTGCACCCAATCCCCCCTCTGCACCAAAAGTCGGACTTCTGCACCAAAAAGGGAGCATCGACAGGACTCAGACGAGGAGCTGGCCTAAGGGGACTGTCTATCTGGTGGACCCAACAACCCCGGGTCAGGGGCCTGAGTTGACCCCCCTGTACGCTGAGGGTGACCCAGGAGGCGGCCTATGCCCGGTCCAGAAGACGAGGAGTGGTTCTCGACTCCTGGCGACTTCGGAAAGAACCTCAAGAAGTTTCTAGGGCGGGGTCTCGGGCGGTGGTTTCGGTGGGGATGGCCTGGGGTCGAGGAGAACCCTCGGGCACTCCTGGAGTCCGACCCGGAGGAGCTGGGGAAGGAGCCTCCTCAGGAGTGAGTGGGGCGGGGGGTTAGCCCGATGGCGGGAATCGGATTTGGCCCGATCCCGTAATCCTCGCCTCTCTGAGATTTTTTCACGACAGGGCTAAAGGTCGGCACCCGACCTACCGATAAGGGGGGGTGTAGGTGCAATTCCCCTTCAACCCAAGTGACGACCCCTGTTCCCTCCGGTACGGGGGTCGTTGCCCGTATGGAGCCCTGACGACCCCCGTTTTGTCACCGCACACATCCCCCGACCCTTGACACGAACACGTGTTCGTGTTCTGATGACGCGGTGACGAACACCTGTTCGGCCAGCTGCCAGGACGCCGCAGCGGCGAGGAGCGACACCCCAGCACGCAGGGCGCCGCCGGCTCGTGGCGCCGCCGAGGGCCGTGTTCGGTTTCTCCTCGCGGTCGTGGCGACGACACTCGTCGTCGCGCTCGCCCTGCCTTGGGGCGGAACCGGGGGGCGCCCCCTCGCCACCCCCGGTCCCGCCCAGGTCGGGCGCCCGTTGTCCTCGCACGCTCTTTACGTCGTGCAGCCCGGCGACACGCTGTGGACGATCGCGCAGCGCCTCGTTCCGGGAGCCGATCCGCGTCCGGTCGAGGCTCGTCTCGCCGCCCAGGTCGGCAGCGAGACGATCGTTCCCGGTGAGCGCGTGGTTCTTCCCTGACCCGATCGTGCCGTGGTGGGTCCGTGGTCATCGCTCTCGAACCGCTCGCTCACCAGCGGTACGGTGGCCGGTGTGCAGTGTCCGTGGTGTCGCGGGCTTGACGACAAGGTGGTGGACTCGCGTCTTGCCGAGGACGGAGCCGCAATCCGGCGGCGGCGCGAATGTCTGTCGTGCGGACGCCGTTTCACCACCTACGAGCGGCTGGAGGAGGCGCCGCTATGGGTGGAGAAGCGCTCCGGCCAGCGCGAGCCTTTCGACCGTTCCAAGCTCGTGGCGGGCATGAGGGCGGCGACGAAGAACCGCCCGGTCACCGACGTCGCGCTCGAGGAGCTCGCCCAACAAGTCGAGGAGTCCTTGCGGGGCCAAGGCGCGGTCGTCGCGAGCCAGCAGATCGGGGTCGCCGTACTCGAGCGCCTTCGCGAGGTCGACGATGTGGCCTACCTGCGTTTTGCGTCCGTGTATAAGGGTTTCGAGGACGTCGGCGACTTCCAGCGCGAAGTCGGCCTCCTCACGAAGACTACAGAGCCGAAGCGCAGGGGCTGACGGGCGGTGCCCGAGCTAGTCGAAGGCGTACCCGCTCGGGTGCTCGCCGTATACGCCCATCCCGACGACCCCGATGTCTCGTGCGGGGGAACGCTGGCCCGGTGGGCACGAGGCGGGGCCGAGGTGCACGTTGTCATCTGCACCAACGGAGACAAAGGCACCTCGGATCCTGCGGCGGACCCGATAGCGCTCGCCCGACGTCGATTAGCCGAGGCGGCGAAGGCCGCAGATCTGCTCGGGGTGACAGGACAGCAGGTCCTCGGCTACCCGGACGGCGAGCTCGTCGACGACCACGCTCTGCGCGCTCGGCTCGTGGCCACGATCAGACAGCTGCGCCCCGTCACCGTGCTTTGCCCCGACCCGACGGCCGTGTTCTTCGGTGAGGACTACTTCAACCACCGCGACCATCGCGTCGTCGGGTTCGCCGTTCTGGACGCTTTGTCGCCCGCGGCGGCTCTGCCGCACTACTTCCCCGAGGCCGGAGCCGCTCATCAGGTGGAGACGGTGCTGATGTCGGGGACCCTGGAGCCCAGCGTGTGGGTGGATGTGACAGGCACGATAGAAGAGAAGGTGGACGCCGTGTCGTGTCACCGCAGCCAGTTCGCGGACGGCGGCGAGTGGGCGAGGCGAGCCGTGCGGCTGCGAGCCGAGGAGGACGGGCGCCGGGCAGGTGTGGCCTTCGCCGAGGGCTTCCGGCGGCTGCGGCTCGGTGCCTGAGCGGGATTCGACACCCGATGCGCCCCGAGCGCCGGACGGTACCGACGCTTGCAACATCTTGCACGTCGACATGGACGCTTTCTTCGCCTCGGTCGAGGTGCTCGATGCCCCGAGCCTCGCCGGGAAGCCTGTGGTGGTGGGGGGCTCGGGCGCCCGGGGTGTCGTGGCGTCGTGCACGTACGAAGCACGTGCGTACGGTATCCACTCGGCGATGTCGTCTTACGAGGCACGTCGTCGCTGTCCCCATGCCGTGTTCGTGGAGGGTCGCTACAACCGGTACGCGCAGACCAGCGAGCGTCTTCATTCCGTTCTGCGCCGGTTCACCCCTCTGATCGAACCGATCGCCCTCGACGAGGCTTTTCTCGACGTATCAGGAGCACACCGCTCGATCGGATCACCACGCGCTATCGCCGAGCGCATCCGAGGAACGGTTTTCGAGGAGTTGGGCCTGAGCTGCTGCGTAGGGGTGGCTCGTACGAAGTTGTTGGCGAAAATGGCGTCGCGCGCCGCTAAGCCGGTCCCGGCCCTGCGTGGAAGTCGTCCAGGTCCCGGCGTGGTGGTGGTGCCTCCGGGCGGCGAGCTCCGCTTCTTGCACCCACTGCCCATCAGGGCCCTGTGGGGCGTGGGCCCCGCCACCGCTCGGCGCCTCGAGGAGCTCGGTGTTACTACCGTCGGTGATCTCGCCGCCGTTCCCGACGGGGCTCTTCGCAGTCTGTTGGGCAGCGCCAACGGCCGCCGCCTGGCCGCTTTGGCAAGGGGCGAAGACGACCGGCCGGTGGAGCGTCTCCGGGAGACGAAGTCCGTGGGCCACGAGGAGACCTTCGCCGTGGATCTGGGGGATTCCGAAAGCCTTCATCGCCACGTCATGCGGATTGCCGACGCCGTCGCAAGTCGTCTTCGTGAGGCGGACCTGCGGGGGCGCACGATCACCTTGAAGGTCCGCCACCCCGACCGCAGAACGATCACGCGCTCTCAGACGCTTCCGACACCGACGAGCTCCGCACGTGGCATTGCCGTGGTCGCCGGGGCGTTGCTTTGCTCCGTCGACGTCACCCGTGGTGTGCGGCTTCTCGGCGTGTCGTTGTCGGCGCTGGTGCGAGGCGGAGCAACGAGCCGCCAGCTGTCCTTCAACACGGGATCCGACACGGGACTCGACACGGGCTTCGAGAAGGCTTCGGAAGGGGCTCTGAGCAACGGGCGCGCGCCAAGCTTGCTATCCGGCGATGACCGTGACGCACTGCCCGGACGCGAGGCGGCGTGGGAGGAGGTGGAGGCAGCGGTTGCGCAGATCCGCGTTCGCTACGGCCGGTCGGCGGTCTCCTCGGCTGCTCTTGTCGGGCCGGACGGAATCTCGGTGGAGCGCTTGGGAGACGCGCGATGGGGACCCGGCGAGTCTTCGAAAGGGGGGGGCCGTTGTCCTGTCTAAGCGGCTGCGCGAAGATTGATCTAGCTGCCGAATACGCACGGGCATGGGTGGAAGGGAGCCGAGGTTGCCGCTCTCGGAGCACGAGCAGCAGGTCCTACAGCAACTGGAGCAGGCACTTGTCGAGCAGGACCCGGCTTTCGCGGACCGCGTTCGCTCCGAGAACGTCTACCGCTACGCGGGTCGCTACCTGAAGTGGTCGGTTCTCGGGTTCGCCGTCGGCCTGACGGTCATGCTGGTCTTCTTCACCACCTCGGTAGCCGTGGGTTTTGTCGGTGTCTTGATAATGTTCGCCTCTCTGGTCTTGTTCTGGACCAACCTGCGCCGTATGGGCAAGGCGGGATGGGAGGACATCGGCCGCTCCTTGCGTGGGGAGGGGATCGGCCACGCCGTGAACGACACCCGCAGCTGGCTTCGGGATCGTTTCCGCCGCGACCGATAACAGCGCCCCGAGTCGCGGTTATGGTGCCGCGTCGTGGAGTTGTGCCTGGCCATTGACGTCGGTGGGACCAAGATGGCGGCCGGGCTGGTGTCGGGGGACGGGCGGGTGGTTCGTGACGCTCGGGTTCCGACCCCTCGCACCGAGGACCCGGAGGCTGTCTTCGGAGCCCTGGCGGAGCTGGTGTTCGGGGTGCTCGAGGGGGACCGTCAGCCTGCACGACCGGGGCGTAAGAGCCCGGTCGTGTTGTGCGGGGTCGGCTGTGGGGGTCCGATGTCTTTGACGGAGGGAACGGTGTCTCCGCTCAACATCCCGGCCTGGCGAGACTTCCCGCTCCGCGAGCGGTTGGCGTGTCTGACAGGGCTCCGCGTGAGCGTGGACAACGACGCCAAGGCGTTCACCCTGGGGGAGGGCTGGGTGGGTGTTGCTCGAGGCCGGAGCGACTTCATCGGAATGGTCGTGTCCACCGGGGTCGGCGGGGGCATCGTCCTCGAGGGACGGATGCTCGAGGGAGCGAGCGGCAACGCCGGGCACGTGGGCCACGTGATCGTCGAGCCCGACGGTCGTGTGTGCGGTTGCGGAGCGCGAGGGTGCCTGGAGGCAGAGGCATCGGGCACGGCGATCGCCGCGGTCACTGGACGTCCCGCCTCAGAGGCGCCGCAGGAGGTCGTGGAACGCACCGGGAGGCTGGTGGGGCGGGCGGTCGCATCGGTATCGGCCCTGCTCGACCTGCAGCTCGCGGTGGTGGCGGGGTCGGTAGCCCTAGGGTTCGGAGCTCCGTTCTTCGCGGCGGCGAACGCAGAGCTACAACAACGGGCGCGGTTGTCGTTCTCCAGCTCGACCTGCATCGTCCCTGCCGGGCTCGGCGAACGCGGGCCGCTGGTGGGGGCGGGGGCCGTCGGTTGGCGCTGCGCGGGGCATCAGGTACTCGGTTCGCGGACGTGATCGAAACGAACGCAGGCGGACCGACGAACGCAGGCGGACCGACGAGCGCAACGGGCCCGACGACGAGCGCGGGGGGCCCTGAGGGAGTTCGTCGTAGTTCGCCAGTCCAGGCGCGCACCGCAGCAGCAGTCGTGGCGGCCGTCTTGTGGAGGCCTTCGCTCTGGCCCGTCGCGGTGACGGAGACGCTTCGTATGGCCAAGCCCGGCTGGTGGCGACGGTGGCCACCGTTACCCGTGCCCGATGCGGAGCTGTGGCGGTTCCGACTCGAGGCCGCATACGGAGGTGAAGGCACGACCACTCCTGCTGCCCAGGACGTTCTTTCCTTCCTTCGGTGGTGCCGCGATGCGCGCGACTGGCACAAGGGATGATGAGCGCTCGGCACAGCAGGTGTGTGCGACTGGCGCCGGGATGATGAGTGATCGGCACGGGGATGATGAGACTGCCGACGATCAGGGCACCCGGCTCGGCGAGCCAACCTGTTCGAAGTAACGGTGCGCGTCTTGGTAGCCTCGTGCCTGATGTTGGCCGAGGAGGGCGCTGGTGCTCACGGGACGAGCAGGGCGCTCGTGCTCAACGCCACCTTCGAGCCGCTCGGCATCGTCTCCACTCGACGAGCACTGTTGCTCGTCCTGGCCACGAAGGCCGAGCTGATTCACTCCACCGAGCGCATGTTCCGATCCGAGAGAACGGCGCTCCCAGAGCCGTCGATCGTGCGACTTGCATGTTATGTCCGGGTTCCGCGCGACCGGACGCTGGCGGTGAACCGTCGGACGGTCTTCGCTCGCGATCACCATCGGTGCCAGTACTGTGGGTCGACCGCGGAGAGTATCGACCACGTGGTTCCGCGCAGTCGGGGCGGGCTCCACGTGTGGGACAACGTCGTCGCAGCCTGTCGCCACTGCAACACGCGCAAGGAGGACCGCCTTCCGCACGAGGTGGGCCTCGTGCTTCGCAGTCACCCCGTGGCTCCGAGGCAACGGGTGTGGCTGCTCGCCACGAGTGGAGGGGCACCTGACGAATGGGTTCCGTATTTGGGCGAGCAGTCACTCACCGCCTGAGGTGACCGACCCTTCTTGCTGGTCGCGACAAGACCGTCTTGGCACCGCCTCGTCGTTGTGCAGCAGGTGGCCGCCGGCCGGAGAGCTGCGTCGACGCAGCGTCGCCATCTGCCGCGTGACCGGGGCCGCGCTAGTGCTCGGTAGCACCCAGCCCTTCGAGGTGCTGTCGGAGGAGCGTTGTGCTCGCGAAGGGGTGGAGATCGCTCGGCGTCCTGCCGGAGGCGGCGCAGTGCTCGTTGTCCCGGGGGCACAGGTGTGGATCGACTTCTGGGTGCCACGTGATGACGCGCTGTGGGGTGAGGACATCGTTCGTTCTGCTCAGTGGGCCGGGGAAGCGTGGCGCGGGGCACTCGCCACACTCGGCGCGCAGGGCCTAGAGGTGCATCACGGCCGGTCGATCGAGACCAAGTGGTCACGTCTCGTCTGCTTCGCCGGCCTGGGCCCCGGCGAGGTGAACGTCGCGGGAGTCAAGGTGGTCGGCATTTGCCAGCGACGAACGCGCGAGGGAACACGGTTTCTCACAGTCGCCGCGTTGAGATGGGCCCCCTCTTCGGTCGTGGGTCTCATGTCCTTGGAACATGGACAAGCCGAGCAGGCGATCAGCGATCTGGTTGGCGCGGCTGCGGGTCTGAATGACGTCTTGCCAGGCGCAAATCCCGAAGCCGGCAGTTCGTCAGCGGTCTCGATGGTCGAACGCGAGGTGGTGCGGTCACTGCCCTGAGGCCGGTCGTGGTCGAGGGTCGAGTGCCAGGGCCCGATCGACGAGATCTCGTCTCACGTCCCGACTGCGAAGGAGCCGACGAGTACGACCAGGACAGTCAGAGTGATGAGGACAAAGCGCGTGTCGTGGTCGGCGGCAAAACCGATCACGCTGACTGCTACACGTAGCACGGGCGTGGCGATCAAGAGAAGAAGACCTAGCATCACCAGCGCAGGTCCGTCACCGTGTCCGACGCCACTCAGCACGGCGGCGAACGTGCGGGGCGCGTGGAACCCCACAGGGTGAAGGACGCCGTGCCGGAGTTGAGGCACGGCCCGGCGTGCCGAGGTGTACGAAGCCGAAGCGACGAAAGTCAAGACGACGCCTGCCGTTATGACCGAGGAGCTGATCAGGACTCCGATACGCAGCACGCCTGACACCACAGGCGTGAGCCGCTGGTTCGTTCGTTCGACGGTTCTGTCCGTGGACCCGCTCGGTCCGGGCACCTGATCGGGCACCCTCGGCGACTCACTGAGCGACGACCGCCTTCGCAACGACGCGCTCTTCAAGTTCCTCAAGTGACTCCCTTCACCAACATGTCGAGGGCGACTGCAAACACGACGATCGCGAACAGCGCGCGCAAACGGCGCGGCTGGATGCCCGAGAGCAACCGCGCGCCGCCCAGAGCGCCGACGAGCACTCCAAGAGCGACCGGTGCGGAGATGAGCGGGTTCACGTCGCCGCGTTCGAAGTACACGCCGGCCGACGCCGCTGCGGTGACGCCGATCATGAAGTTGCTCGTAGCCGTGGAGACCTTTATGGGAAGGCCCATTGCCAGGTCCATGGCCGGCACCTTCAACGTCCCCGATCCCACCCCCAGCAAGCCGCTCACTGTGCCGGCCACGTACATGAGCAGCAGGCCGATCTTCGTTCGCGCCACGCGGTAGGTCACCACACGTCCTCGCGCCGCATCGGGGTAGGCGCCGTGCAACCCGAGCTTGTCGGCCAATGGATCGGGCGGCTGGGGAGGGCGGTGCTCGAGGCTCTTGCGGCGTGCCACGGCGATCGCCGACTGACCCAGCGCGACGGCGAAGATCACGTACAGCACTCGTGGGACGAGGATCGAGCCGAGGAAGGCACCTGTCACCGCGCCCGTGCTCGTTGCGATCTCGAGGAACATCCCGATACGCATGTTCGCCATGTGATCGCGGACGTAGGCAACTGCCGCCCCGCTCGAAGTGGCGATCACGGCGACGATCGATGCCCCGATCGCCAGGCGGATGTTCATCCCCAAGACGAGAGTGAGCGCCGGCACGACGATGAACCCGCCGCCGAGGCCGAGAAGGGCACCGAGCCAGCCGCCGACGACGCCGACTGCGAAGAGCACCAAGGTGAGCTCGACCGGGCTCACCGTTTCAGGGCGCCGCTGTTCACGGATCGAGACTACGAGTTGTGGGATCGCCTGCGCCTGGGCGTTCGTTGGTCGGTGTTCGTGGGCGGTTGGGGAACGAAGTGGTGCCTTCTTGTTGACGGGGGAGGAGAGGGGGCGTAGAGTGGCGCGAAGTGGAGTAAAGGGGAGGACCCCGACCTGGCGGGGGGAGCGTCGTGGGAGCTCGTTTCGATGGCAGAGTTCTTCGGAAGGTACGAGCACGCTATCGACGGCAAGGGACGGGTGATCCTGCCGTCGAAGTTCCGCGGCCCCTTCGAGCTCGGTGGGTTCCTCACGCAGTACCTCGATGGGTGCTTGGCGCTGTGGACTCCCGACCAGTTCGACTCACAGATGCAGAGGATGCGCCAGCGCCAGAGCCTGGGTCGCAGTGCTCGCAACGAGGTGCGGTCCTGGTCGTCGAACGTGAGCCCGTTGGAGATCGACAAGCAGGGGCGCATGATGATCCCTGGGCACCTGCGTACCTACGCATCCCTCGAGGGCGACGTGCTCGTGCTCGGTGCCATCGACCGAGTCGAGTTGTGGGACCCACGGCGATGGGAGGAGAAGGTGGGCCCCGAGGAACAGCGCCTGATCGAGGGAGCAGACGACTGACGGGCATCCTGGCAAGAGAAAGCAGGGTCGAAAGAGAAAGCAGCGCCGAAAGAGAAAGCAGCGCCGGAGAGACCCGGGGCATGCGCAACCCCTCGGCTGGCACGGTGGAAGACTCCTCCTCCGCCCACTTCCAACCGAGTCACAGGAGAACCTCTCCCGACGGCATCCCGTTGGCCGGGGGGTTGCGCATGCCCCAGGTGCGCTGGCACGAGCCGGTGATGGCAGATGAGGTTGTCGCCCTGTTCGCTGCGGTGCCTGCCGGATTGGTGGTCGACGCCACGGCGGGGACAGGGGGACACTCGGAGGCGCTTCTCACCGCGCACGCCCACTTACGGCTCTTGTGTCTCGATCGTGATCCCGAGGCCGTGCGTGTGACCTCGGAGCGCCTGTCCGAGTACGGAGGTCGTGCAACCGTCCGCCATGCCCGTTTCGACCGGCTTGGTGAAGAGGCTGCTCTCGCCGGGGCCGGCCCAGGGAGCCTCAGCGGGGTGTTCTTCGACTTGGGGGTCAGTTCCCTGCAGCTGGACACCCCGGAACGGGGCTTCTCCTATTGGCACGATGGGCCCCTCGACATGCGGATGGACCCAACCGTAGGTCCCACTGCGGCCGACGTGGTGAACGGATGGGACGAGGACGAGCTGGCCGGATTGTTCGCGGACAACGGCGAGGGGCGTTTTGCCAGGCGCATAGCCCGAGCGGTGGTGCGGGATCGTCCCGTGTCGAGCACCGGTCAGCTGTCCGAGGTGGTGCGCGGTGCCATTCCCGCTGCCGCGCGTCGACACGGAGGACACCCGGCGCGTCGTGTCTTCCAGGCGCTGCGCGTAGCTGTGAACGAGGAGCTCGGGCTGTTGAGCCGCACCTTGCCCGAGGCGATCGCCGCGTTGGCTCCGGGTGGCCGTTGCGTTGCGCTTTCCTATCATTCGGGCGAAGATCGCCTGGTCAAGTCCGCCTTTGCGCGGGCGGTCTCCGGGGGCTGCACGTGCCCTGCGTGGTTACCGTGCAGCTGTGGTGCCCGGTCTTCGGGTCGCCTGGTCTTCCGGGGCGCCCGCCGACCGAGGTCCTCGGAGACCACCAGGAACCGGCGTGCCGAGAGCGCTCGTCTTCGGGCGTTCGAGCGCACCGATCCTGTTGCGGCGGATCTCGATGAGGCGAACGGCTCTTCAGCCTCCGGACCTTTCGGAGTGACCGGAGAGGAGGGTCCCTGATGGCTCTTGCCGCTCCGCAGGTGAGATCGCGCCGCCAGGTCGCGCGCGATCTTCCGTCGCGCGAACGCCGTCTGAAGGTCGTCGAAGGGCGTCGGCGCCACCCGCATCGAACAGGGCGATTCGTCGTGCTCGCAGTCGCTTTGGCTCTCGGTAGCCTTCTCGCGGTTGCCGGAGCCCAGGCATATCTGACGCAGGGCCAGGTTCGTCTGACGCGGCTGCAGGAACAGCTGAACACACAGCTCGGCCAGCATCGGGACCTGGAGCTGCGAGTCGCCCAGCTCGAACAGCCTGCAAACGTGCTCTCGGAGGCCCAGAAGCAGGGCCTCGTTGCGCCCAACGGCGTCACCGACCTGCCTCAGGTGAACCCACCCGCGTCTTCCGGGTCCACGACCTCGACCACCTCGGTACGTCCCTCGTCGACGGGGGCCACCGGCGTCAGGGCTCAAAGCAGCACAGGCACCGCAGCCGCCAGAAGCGGGGGTCGGTGAGCCCCGGCTCCCGGGGCCCGGATCTTCGAGACGAGCGTCGCTCCGTAAGGGGGCGCAGCAGCACGCATCGCGCTCGAACCCGCCGTGCGACGATCGACGCGCGTCCTTCGTCGACAAGGCGAGCGTCACGAGCGTGGCGTGCACGTACCACTGTCCGTTCGGCGTCCTCTGCCGTCGCGGTTCGGGTGCCGACGAAGTCTCGTCGTTACGAAAGGCGAGTCGACTCGAGGCCGCGGCGAAACGTTGCAACCGCTGGTCACCGGAGTGTGGCCTCGATCGTGCGCAGGCGCGCGGGTGTCATGCGGGTAGTGATCGTGGTGGTGTTCATCGCTCTGGCGGTGAGGCTCGTCGCCGTGCAGGCATTGTCGAGCGCGCACTATGCGAGGATCGGAGCCTCGGAGATCACGACCACCGTCCAGGTCCCGGCCCAACGCGGGGGCATCTTCGACCGCAACGGCGCGGTCCTCGCCATCTCGGTGCCGCGCTCTGACGTCGTGGCCGACCCCTTTCTGATCCATGATCCTGCCGGTGAGGCGCGCACCTTGGCGCCGGTGCTGGGCCTGACAGCGCCCCAGCTGCAGGCAGAGCTTTCAGAGCATGCAGGGTTCGTCTACCTGGCGCACAAGGTGCCACAGACAGTGGCTTCCAAGGTCAAGACGCTCGACCTGGTTGGGATCACGCTTGTGCCCGACACGCAGCGCGTCGACCCTGCGGGCCAGTTGGCCGCCCCGCTGCTCGGTACGGTCGGATCGGACGATGCCGGGCAGGCTGGTTTGGAGTACCAATTCGACAAGCTCCTGGCTGGGAGAAACGGGACCCTCATCGAGGAGCAGGCCCCGGGAGGAGTGGTGCTTGTCGGAGGGACGAAACAGCGCCCGGCGGCCAAGGGGGGTTCGGGCATCGAGTTGACGATCGACCAACCCCTGCAGTACGCGACGGATCAGTCGCTCGGCGAAGCGGTGGCGAGCTCGCACGCGAAGAGCGGGGTCGCGGTCGTTATGGACACCCACACAGGCGACATCTTGGCCATGGCCAACCTGGTGGTCGATCCCACGACGCACAAGGTGGTAGAAGCCGGCCAGAACCTCGCATTGACCCAGGTCTACGAGCCTGGATCGGTCTTCAAGCTGGTGACCTTCTCTGCTGCTCTCACCGCCGGGACGATCACTCCGAGCACGGTCTTGACGATCCCGAGCTCGTTGACCATCGACGGATGGGTGTTCCACGACGCCGAGAACCACCCCACCGAGCAACTGTCGGCGACGCAGGTCCTCGCTCAGTCTTCGAACCTGGGGACGATCGAGATCGCTCAGGCCCTGGGGAAGGATCGACTCGCCGCGCAGATTGGCGCCCTGGGGTTCGGCCAGCCGACCGGTCTCGATTTCCCGGGCGAGTCGGCCGGGTTGGTGAAGAAGACAGTTTCGCAGTGGTCCGGGTCGGACATCGGTTCGACACCCATCGGACAGGACGACGCGGTCACCGCTCAACAGGTCCTCGACATGATCAACTCGGTGGCGACCGGCGGGATGTTCGTGGAGCCGCGTCTTGTCCGGGCGACGGTGTCGAGTGACGGGTCGGTCACCGCAGCTCCGAGCAGCGGCGTGCGCCGTGTCCTCTCGCCGCAGGTGTCGAGCGAGCTAACGACGATGATGGAACAGGTCGTCCAGGACGGCACGGCGGTCAGCGCGGGAGTGCCCGGGTACACGGTCGCGGGAAAGACGGGCACCGCCCAGATCCCCGATCCTGTCCACGGCGGTTACATCCCCGGGGCCTACATGGCCACCTTCGCCGGCTTCGCCCCTGCAGAGAACCCGGTTCTCAGCGCGATCGTGGTCCTCGACCAGCCCACACCCATCTTCGGCGGTGTCGTCGCCGCTCCTGTCTTCTCCCAGGTGATGCAATACGCGCTCAACCGCTATGGCGTGCCCACCTCCCCACAGGGTTCTGCCACGGGAGGCAAGGCGGATCCCGTTCCATTCTCCAGCACCCAGCCATGACCAATTCTGAGGAAATGCGTCGTCCCAGGACCTACGTCGTCCCCCCCGGCAGTTCACCGCCTCCAGGTACGATCGGCACGACGGCCGGGAACGCCACGGAAGGGCCGTGACCCCCCGGCGGGGCCCCGACTGTGCGAATGGACCGGTTGCTCGAAGATGTCGAGGTCCTGTCTAGGCGCGGCCGCCCGAGCGCCGTGGAGGTGACCTCGGTCGAGCACGACAGCAGGCATGCAGGACCGGGGGCGCTGTTCTGCTGCCTCCCGGGAGCCGTACGTGACGGCCATGACTTCGCGGGCGATGCGGTCGCGCGCGGGGCGGTGGGCCTGCTCGTCGAGAGACCGCTGGACCTCGAGGTGGCTCAGGCGGTGGTTCCTGCGGGGGCATCTCGCAGGTCGATGGCGAGGGCGGCCGCCACCTTCTACGGCCACCCGGCTCGCTCGCTCGAGATGGTCGGTGTGACGGGCACGAACGGCAAGACGACCGTGACGCACATCCTCGCGGCCATTTTCGAGGCGTACGGTCTTCCGACCACTGTTATCGGCACGCTGGGAGGAGCGCGCACGACTCCGGAGGCCCCGGTGCTGCAGCGCCTGCTCGCTCAGGCGCGCGACGGTGGGCAACGCGTAGCTGCGCTGGAGGTCTCGTCGCACGCCCTGACCCAAGAGCGCGTGGAGGGGATCAGGTTCGACGCCGCGGTCTTCACCAACCTCGGACACGACCATCTCGATCATCACGGCACGATGGACGACTACTTCGCTGCCAAGGCGTCGCTGTTCGCGCCGGAGCGAGCCGCGGTGGCGATCGTGTGCGTGGACGATCCGTGGGGCCGGCGCCTGGCTCAGGACCTTCTCATCGAGGTTGTGCCGTACTCGTTGTCCGAGGCGAGCGACGTCGAGATCGACGCACGGCGAACCGTCTTCTCGTGGCGAGGACGACGTGTCGTGATGCGCCTGGCTGGGCTGTTCCAGGTGCCCAACGCCCTGGCAGCCGCCACGGCTGCTGCTGTGCTCGGCGTCCCCGAGGAGGTCGTGGTGGTGGGCCTCTCAGAGGCCCTGCCGGTCTCAGGACGTTTCGAGGTGGTGGAGGCCGATGTTCCGTTCACGATCGTGGTCGATTACGCACACACTCCGGAGGGGCTGCAGGTGGCTCTCGCGAGCGCCCGCCGCTTGGCGAAGGCAAACCGGGTGATAGTCGTGTTCGGGGCCGGAGGCGGACGCGACCACGAGAAACGGCCGGCGATGGGAGCAGCTGCAGCGGCAGGAGCGGATCTTGTCGTGATCACCTCGGACAATCCGCGAGGCGAGGACCCGTTGGCGATCATCGAGGCTGTGTTGTCCGGGGTTCGTGAGCCCGCGGGCGTGGTGGTGGAGCCTGAACGTGGCCGTGCCATCGAGATGGCATTCGATCGGGCTGGCCCCGGTGACGTGGTGATCCTCGCGGGAAAGGGCCACGAGAGCGTGATCGAAGTGGGTGAAGAGCACCTGCCGTTCGACGACCGGGTCGAGGCCCGGGCGGCCGCTCAGCGGCTTGTGCCCCACGGTGCCGCAAGAAGGAGCCGCGAGTGATCAGTCTCATGGCCTCCGGTGGCATCGCCCTGTTGGTGGCCGCGTTGGGGACGCCGGTCCTCATCGGCTGGCTCCGCAGGAGGCGCCTGGGACAGCAGATACGCGACGACGGTCCGTTCATGCACTTGGTGAAGGCGGGCACCCCGACGATGGGGGGGGTTGCCATGGTGCTGGCAGCAGGCGCCGGTTACCTGTTGGCGCACGCCGGTACACATGTGGCGTTTTCCCGGTCCGGAGTGCTCGTGTTGCTCGTGACCCTGTGCGCCGGCGGGATCGGGTTGTTCGACGACTGGGCGAAGGTGCGCCACCGGCGGAGCCTCGGGCTCACCAAGCGGGGGAAGTTCGGCGCGCTCGTGCTCATGTCGGTCGGATTCGCGTTGGCAGCCGAGCACTGGGCGGGAGTGAGCACGCACCTGTCGTTCACGCGCTGGAACTCCATCGGCGTCGACCTGGGTAGCGTGGGCTGGGTCGTGTGGGCGGTCTTCGTGATCGTCGGAACGGCCAATGCGGTGAACTTGACGGACGGCCTCGACGGGCTGGCGTCGGGCTCGGCGACGTTTTGTTTTGCCATCCTCGCGATAATCGGGTACTGGCAGTTCCGCCACTTCTCCCTGTACCACGTGAACTCTGCCCTCGACCTGGCTCTCTCGTCGGTCGCCGCCGCCGGAGCGTGTCTCGGCTTCTTGTGGTGGAACGCGGCCCCTGCCCGTATCTTCATGGGGGACACGGGCTCTTTGGCGATCGGGTCGGCCCTCGCGGCGCTCTGCCTACAGATGAACCTGCAGCTGCTCCTTCCCATCATTGGTGGTCTGTTCGTGATCGTCACGATGTCGGTGGTGATCCAGGTAGTGAGTTACCGGTTGTTCCACCGACGTGTGTTTCTCATGGCACCGCTGCACCACCATTTCGAGCTGATGGGGTGGCCCGAGACCACGGTGATAGTCCGGTTCTGGATCCTCGCCGGGCTCTTCGCCGCGTTGGGGCTCGGTATCTTCTATGCCGACTTCCTTTCATTGACCAGCCACTGACATGGAAACGTGAGAACGAACGTAAGACACGTGAGAGAACAGAGTTCTTTGGCACAGGGCCCCGGCGCGTGCGCCGCTTCAGCGCGCTTTGGATCCTGGTGTTGTGCCGTTCGAGTGGCCGTTCGCGGGGGTTCCACCACCGTGACGGGCTGGCGCGGGAGGCTGGAGAGGTGAGACCAGCCGACGTGAAGTGCAACGCCGCGTTCGTTGTGCATGTCACGAGGCTCCGGGCACACCGATGAGCCCACGCGCAAGTTCCTCACCGCAACCGAGCGCGGGGGATTCGCGCGCGCACGGCTCGGGCCATCTTCGCCTTCTGGAGGGGGGAGGCCGTGGATCGGGCATCGTGGCGGCGAGTGCTCGGCACAGGGACGTGATCTCGACCCGGGTGGCGGTGTTGACCCTGACGGGTGTCCTGTGCGCGGTCGGCCTCGTGATGGTGCTCTCGGCGTCCGCGTACACGTCGCTCGAGTACTACGGGTCGGTATGGACGATCTTCGAGCGACAAGTGCTGTGGATGGCTCTCGGCGCGCTCGCGTTGATCGTGACGGCTCGCGTCCACTACCAGCGTTGGCGACGCATGCGGATGCTGATCCTGATCGGCACCCTGGGTCTGCTGCTCGCGGTGCTCGTTCCCGGTGTGGGGGTGTCTGCCGGTGGCTCGAGCCGCTGGATCGGTGTCGGACTGTTCCGTCTCCAGCCGTCGGAGCTGATGAAGCTAGCGATCGCTCTCTTTGCCGCCGACCTGCTCGCAAGACGGGCCAAGCGCGTGCGTGAAGCCAGAGCAGTGGTCCTTCCACTGCTGATCGTCCTGGGGTTGGCGGGAACCCTGGTCCTAGCGCAACCGGACATGGGCACAGCTCTCGTGTTGGCGTGCATCAGCTTCGCGTTGCTCTACGCGGGGGGGGTGCCGCTTCGCCCGGTGCTGAAGGGGCTGGCGGCGGTGGCCGTGGTAGGGCTGATCGTCGGCCTGGCCGAACCGTATCGTCGCGCGCGGCTGCTGTCGTTCGTGGACCCGTTCGCGCACGCCAAGGGATCGGGGTACCAGGTGGTGCAGTCGTTGGTCGGCCTGGGCTCGGGCCACCTCTACGGACTGGGTCTGGGTGGCGGGCGCGAGAAGTGGGGCCTGCTGCCGAACGCGCACACCGACTTCATCTTCTCGGTGATAGGCGAGGAGGGTGGGCTCGTCGGAACGATCCTGGTCCTGGCGCTTTTCGCCGCGCTGGCCTGGTACGGCTTTCGTGCCGCGACACGGGCACCGGACCGCTTCGGAGCACTGCTCGCGGTGGCGTGCACGAGCTGGATCACGGGCCAGGCGGTGATCAACATCGGCGCCGTGATCGGACTGCTGCCCGTGACAGGCATACCGCTTCCCTTCATCTCCTTCGGTGGTTCCTCGTTGGTGATAACGATGATCGCGGCGGGGATACTGGTGAACATCGCGTTCCATGAGCAGGTACCTGTCGTCTCCGCTCCAGCCGTGCGGTCTTCCGCGCGGCTCCCTGCGCGATCAGTGGCACGATCAACGCGGTCTTCAACACCGCCTCCAACGCACAGGCGACCGGCGGAGCCGACTCCGCGTGGAACACGGTGAGCGAACGACCTTGGACCAAGCAAAGCCCGCCTACACCCTCGCCGGGCGACGCCCTCGGCGGGGCGGTTCGATGAGTCTTCGCCGTTTCGCGCTCGTCGCTGGGGGTGGGACCGGCGGCCATGTCATCCCGGCCTTGGCGGTGGCGCGCGCGTTGAGCACGAAGCTCGGACCGGAGGCGGTCGAGCTTGTGGGCTCGCGCCGTGGGCTGGACTCGCAACTGGCCCTCGACAAGGGGCTTCCGATCACCCTCCTACCCGGGCGTGGCTTCTCGAGGCAGATCACCGCGCGGGGCGTGGTACAGAACCTGGCTGCACTCGCCGAGCTCCTTGTCGCCGGGGTCTTGGCAGTGGTGGTCGTGCTTCGCCGCCGCCCGGCCGTGGTCGTGGCGATGGGCGGTTACGCGTGTCTGCCTGCAGCGATTGCCGCAGTAGCGCTTGGAGTCCCGCTCGTGTTGGTGAACCTCGACGCGGTGCCTGGCGCGGCGAACCGACTGGTGGGCAAGTTCGCCAAGGTGGCGGCGGTGGCGTTCGAGGGGACACCGTTTCCTCGTGCCGTGGTCACAGGCGCGCCAGTGCGCGCCGAGGTGGCGGCTGTTTCGCGCCCCGACGCCTCGGCGCGCAGACATGCGCGCCGAGAGCTGGGGATCCCCCCTGGCCGCCATGTCGTCGCCGCAGTGGGAGGTTCCCTCGGGGCCAGGAGTTTGAACGAGGCGGTGCTCGGACTCGCCACGATCTGGGAGAAGCGCTCGGACGTGGCCATCTACCATGTCGTGGGCAAGCGTGACGCGAGTTGGGCAAGGCAGCAGAAGCCAGAGTCGTCGCGCGGAGCGCTCTGGTACACGCAGGTGGCCTACGAGGAGCGCATGGCGCTCTTCTACCAGGCCGCAGACGTCGTTGTCTGTCGCTCGGGTGCCAACACCGTGGCTGAGCTCACCGTCGTGGGGGTGCCGGCGGTCATGGTCCCTCTTCCCGGAGCACCCGGAGATCATCAGGCGGCGAACGCGCAAGTGCTCGAACGCGCGGGTGCCGCCGTGGTGGTGCAGGACGGCGGCTGCACCCCTGAGAGGCTGGGGATCGAGCTCGATCGCCTCCTGGTTGCTCCGGAGCTGATGGACGCCATGCGGAGCGCCGCCGCGCGGCTCGGACGCCCCGATGCCCTCTCCACGGTCGTTGCGATCATCGAGGAGCAAGGCCGAGCCCGACCAGGAGGCATCGGGGTCCTTCGGAAGACCCTGAGCCACCGAGCTCGTACGCGAAAGACGGGCAGAGCCCGATGAGCACGGGCGTCGCGCGATCGCGGCCTTCGCGAACGTCGGTGCTGCAGGGAAAGCGGCGGATCCATCTCGTGGGCGTGGGGGGTGCGGGGATGAGCGCTATCGCGTCCGTGCTCGCCGCCATGGGTCACCAGGTGAGCGGCAGTGACCTCAAAGCCTCCTCGGCTACGCAGCGGTTGGCCGCTGCGGGAGTGAGGGTCTTCGTGGGACACGACGCCGCCCACCTTGGCGATGCCGAGCTCGTCACGATGTCCTCGGCGATCCCCGAGTCGAACCCCGAAGTCGCGCACGCGCGCAAGCGAGGCCTGCCCGTGTTGTCGCGTGCACAGATGCTGGCGGAGATCTGCGCCTCGCGGCGGTGCGTCGCTGTGTCGGGAACGCACGGGAAGACCACGACCACCTCGATGCTCGCGTTGATCTTGATCGAGGCGGGCCTACGGCCGAGCTTCGTCATCGGAGGAGACGTGAACGAGATCGGCACCAACGCGGTCTGGGACTGCGGGGAGTGGCTGGCGGTGGAGGCCGACGAGAGCGACGGCACCTTCAATTTCCTCGATCCCGAGGTCGCGGTGGTGACGAACGTGGAGCCTGACCATCTCGATCGCTACGGCACCTTCGAAGAGCTCGTGGGGGCGTTCGACGAGTTCTGCACCGGCCGCCCAGGCGGTGTCGTCACGGGATCCGACGACCCTGTGGCTTTGGAGTTGGGGCAGCGTCATGGTGCAGATCTCGTGGGGTGTTCAAAGGCGTCGACGTGGCGGATCGAGAGGCAGGTCGTCGGCGCGGCGGGTGTCTCGTTCGATCTGTGCCGCGGTGACGAGGTCTTGGGGCGCCTGGCGCTGCCGGTGATCGGCGCCAACATCTCGAACAACGCCGCGGTGGCCGCGGTGGCGGCGATGAAGACCGGGGCCCCCTTCGAGGCGGCGAGAAGGGCGCTCGCGCGTTTCGCGGGGGTGGCGCGTCGCTTCGAGCCGCGAGGCGAGACACGCGGCGTGCGCTTCGTCGACGATTACGCTCATCTGCCCACGGAGGTTCGGTCGGTGATAGAAGCCGCCCGGGCGCTCGATATGCGACGGTTGGTCGTGGTGTTCCAACCCCACCGCTACAGCCGTATCGCCGCACTCGGTACGCATTTTGCCGACGCGTTCGTCGGCGCAGACGTGGTTCTGGTAACAGACGTCTTTCCAGCGGGGGAGACGCCTCTTCCCGGTGTCACGGGGCGCCTTGTGGCCGACGCGGCCGCCCGGGCCCATCCGGCCCTGGACGTGGTCTACGTCCAGGGCCGCAGCGAGCTGCGCGAGAACCTGGCGCGCGTGCTGCGCCCGGGTGATCTGTGTCTCACGCTCGGTGCGGGGGATCTGACCACTCTTCCCGACGAGATGCAGGCGGCACCCACATGGTGAGCGCACGCGAAGCGGGCGACAGGTACCTCGCCGCGGCGATCGAGGCGCTGGTCGGCTCCTTCGGGGCACGAGCGGTGCGCGACGCCCCGCTCGGTGCCCGCACGACCTACAGGGTGGGGGGCCGCGCGGCGATGTTGGTCGAGGTCGACTCGTTCGAGGACCTGCGCGCGATACGACGAGCGCTCGTTCTGGCAGGCGGACCCGTGCCGGTCCTGATCTTGGGCCAGGGATCGAACCTGCTCGTAGCAGACAGCGGGTTCTGCGGCGTGGTGGCGAGCCTCGGACGTTGCTTCGACTGGGTCGAGGTGCGAGGGGAGACGGTTCGGGCAGGCGGCGCGACGAAGCTCCCGGTCGTGGCCCGCAGATCCGTCGCGGCGGGCCTCTGCGGTCTGGAATGGGCGGTGGGGGTGCCGGGTTCCGTCGGAGGGGCTCTTCGGATGAACGCAGGTGGCCACGGCTCGGACACCGCCTCGGTGCTCGACCGATACCGGACGCTCGACCTCACCGACGGGGTGGAGGCCGAGCACGGCGCGAAGAGGCTCGCATTCGGATACCGGCACTCCGCGCTCTCTGCGAGCGAGGTCGTGCTATGGGCGCAGTTCGCGCTGGGTCGAGGTGACACAGGTCGCGCCCAGGCAGCTCTCGCAGAGGTGGTGGGCTGGCGTCGTGCCCACCAGCCAGGAGGCTCCAACGCGGGATCGGTGTTCGTGAACCCTCCATCGGACTCGGCGGGAAGGCTGGTCGAAGAAGCGGGCCTCAGGGGGTTTCGGATGGGAAGCGCCCGGGTCTCCGAGAAGCACGCGAACTTCATCCAGGCCGACGAGCGTGGTTCCGCGGACGACGTGCGCAGGCTCTTGGAGCACGTCCGAGCGGAAGTTGCCCGGCGAACAGGGGTGGAGTTGACCGCGGAGGTCCAACTGGTGGGCTTCGAGGACACCGCTGCGACCCTGGTGCACGCACGTGCCTGAGGGCGCGGCCGGCAAGCTCGCCAGCCCGGGTTGCCTCTCGACGCGGTGGACCTCGATCTCACCTAGAGGTAGAGGGTGAGAGACGCCGCGAAGGTCGTCCCGAGAACGCCGAGGGAAGGCTGACCGTCATGGACCCCAAGATCCGCCAACGGCGCGTGGTGGTCACCCGCCAGCGCGGACGCCGCCGCCTCCGGGCCGTGATCGCAGGATGCTGCGTGTTGGCGGTCGGAGCCGGAGCGTTCCTCACGCTTCACACGGGACTCTTCTCGGCCCGCCACGTCACGGTTCGCGGGGCGCGCCACACACCGGTTGCAAGGGTCGTGGCGGTCGCTGGCCTGAGGCGACACCCGCCGCTTTTGGACGTGGACCCCGGGCGCGCGACGAGTCGTCTGGAGAAGCTCCCCTGGGTGCAGAGCGCTGTCGTGGAGCGTCACTGGCCCGACTCTGTGAGCGTCGTCGTCACCGAGCGCGTGGCCGTCGCGGCGGTGCTGGGCGCGGGCGGCGTGGCACTCGTCGACGAATCCGGGCGGGTACTCGAGCACGAGCCCCATGCCCCGGCGGGAATCGTGACGCTCGTCGTACCCGAGGTGGCGGGACGGCCGGGTTCGGTCCTCGGCGGCACGGCGAGCGGCGCGCTGGTCGTGGCACGGGATCTTCCGCCCCTGCTTCGGTCGCGGGTTACGAGCGTGACGGTCGCGACGGGCGGAGGTGTCGTCCTCGACCTAGGCGATGGGCTGCGAGCCACGTTGGGTTCTGTCTCGGAGCTCGCTGCCAAGTTCGAGGCGCTCGAAAGCCTTCTGGCCGGGACGCCCCTTGCAGGGCCGGCGATGATCGACCTCACGGTCCCAGAAGAGCCGACGGTGTCCGCGGCGCCGGCAGTGTCAGGCGCGAGCGCCGCGGGCTAGGACCCCGGCCGGCATGACCGGACCCTTGAGCACCGTCCCGAGCGGACGGCCCATCTCAACTTGCTTGACCGCTTCACGGGGTGGCCGTATCGTGAAGCAGCCTTCCGCAGCATGAAGTTCTGGTCGAGGGTGAGGTCGCTGCTCGGTGTCGGCTCGTAGGAGCCCGAGCACCTTGCGGGGTCTCGTAGCGTGGGTCTCAGGCGATGCCCGTGAGTCGGGTGAACGAGGAGGGTCGATGACCGGTCCATCGCAGAACAGCTACTTCGCGGTGATCAAGGTGGTGGGTGTCGGCGGCGGCGGAGTGAACGCTGTGAATCGCATGATCGAGGCCGGTCTCAAGGGTGTGGAGTTCATAGCCATGAACACCGACTCCCAGGCGCTGCTCATGAGCGACGCGGACCTGAAACTGGACATCGGACGCGAGCTCACCCGCGGACTAGGCGCCGGCAGCGATCCCGAGGTGGGGCGGCAGGCCGCCGAGGAGCATCGTGGCGAGATCGAAGAGGCGCTCAAAGGTGCCGACATGGTCTTCATCACCGCAGGGAAAGGTGGCGGCACCGGCACCGGCGGCGCGCCGGTCGTGGCGGACATAGCGAAGTCGGTCGGTGTCCTCACCATCGGAGTGGTCACCCGCCCCTTCTCCTTCGAGGGCCGCACGCGTTCGGTTCAAGCCGAGGCAGGTATTCAGAACCTGAAGGACAAGGTCGACGCGATCATCATCATCCCGAACGACCGGCTTCTCACCGTGTCGAGCGACAAGACGTCGATGGTGGACGCGTTCAAGATGGCAGACGAGGTCCTGTTGCAGGGTGTGAAGGGGATCACCGACCTCATCACCATCCCGGGCCAGATCAACACCGACTTTGCCGACGTTCGCATGGTCCTGTCCAACGCGGGAACAGCCATCATGGGCATCGGCGAGGCTTCCGGGGAAGGAAGGGCGGTGAACGCCTCGCGTGGGGCGATCACGAGCCCACTTCTAGAGTCGTCGATCGAGGGTGCGCGGGGGGTCCTGGTGAACATCGCAGGGAGCCCCGATCTGGGACTGTTCGAGGTAAACGAGGCGATGGAGATCATCCATGGCGTCGCCCACCCCGACGCCAACATCATCTTCGGCAACGTGATCGACGAGGCGATGGGCGACGATGTGAGGATCACGGTTATAGCGGCCGGGTTCGAGCGCTGGGAGGAGCCCCGCTCAGGCGAGCCGCGGCCCGAGGAGCGCAGCCAGGTGCTCGGCGGGGAGCCGGCGCGCGCGGAGCACGTGCACGAGGACATCTTCGCCACGCCGGCCGACGACGAGCTCGACCTGGGTGACGACGAGTTCGACGTTCCCTCCTTCTTGCGCTGAGAGGACCTGCGCCGCGCGTGGGCCGACCCGAGCCGGGTGTGCGCGTCAGGCTGGGCGACAGCGGCGTTCTTGCGCTTTGGACCGGGTGCGGCGCAGGTGACCAAAGAGGGCTGGACGGAGGTGCCGGCACCCCCGCGCCGGTACCGCGGGGCCTCGTGGTGAGGCACCTGAACCAACAGCACGGCTCGGTCGTGGTCGCCGTCGACGCCAAGGAGGTGCCGAGCTCTTGCGTGCCATGGCCTTCGGGCTCCGAGGACCGGCTCCCGGATGCCGACGCGGTGCTCAGCATGGGGCACCGTTCCTGCCTGGCGGTGCTGAGCGCCGACTGTGCAACCGTGGCGCTCGCGTCCAGAGAAGGGGTGTTCGCCGCGGCACACGTCGGGTGGCGTGGGCTCGTGGCGGGCGTAGTGGAGAGGGCTCTCGGCGCCATGAGATCCCTCGGGGCCACGGAGATCTCGGCCGGGCTGGGACCGTGCATCCACGCGTGCTGCTATGGCTTCGCAGCCCCCGAGCTGGACGCGGTGGCAAGACGCTACGGAGATCGGGTGCGAGCGCTCACCGCTCGAGGAGAACCCGCACTCGACCTGCCTCAGGCCGTGCACAGCGCGCTCGCCGTGGGAGAAGCACAGCTCGTAGTGGACCTGGACCGATGCACGGCGTGCGAGAGCGGCAGCTTCTCCTACCGTGCCCGGCGTGACGAGGGACGCCAGGCGCTCTTTGTGTGGCTCGGGCCCGACTCACCGTGACACAGTCCCGGTCCCGCACGACACGCAAGGAGCTCGCCCCCCCTGCTGCGCAAGCGGTGGCGGAGCACCTCGAGGCGGTGCGAAGGCGCATCGAGACCTGCGGGCGAGACCCTGCGCAAGTGACCATCGTCGCCGTGACGAAAGGCTTCAGCCACGCTGCGGTGGCCGCCGCGTTGGCTGCGGGGGTGTCGGACATCGGTGAGAACTACGCGGACGAGCTTCTCCACAAGGCTGCCGTCGTCTTCGCGACGCCCGATGGCACCGTCAGCGCGCGCTGGCACTACCTAGGGGCGATCCAGCGCAGGAGGGTCAGGGACCTCGCGCCGGTCGTGCATTGTTGGCAGACCGTCAGCCGTGCAGCCGAGGCCGAGGCGATCGCCGGACGCGCCGGCGCGGCGAAGGTGATGGTGGAGGTGGATACGACCGGCCTGCCAGGGCGCAACGGTTGCTCGCCGTCGGCGACGCCCGCGCTGGTGAGCGTCTCGCGCGACCTCGGGCTCGAGGTTCGCGGTCTCATGGCCATGGGACCTCCCGGACCGCCGGAGCTGTCCAGGGAAGCTTTTCGGACCACGGCACGTCTCGCCGCCGAGCTCGGCCTGCCCGAGCTCTCCATGGGCATGTCCGGCGACCTAGAGGTGGCGCTCGAGGAAGGGGCCACGATCGTACGCGTCGGGCGCGCGCTGTTCGGCGAGCGTCCCGCCGGGTGAGCCGAATCGCATGTCCGGCGCGACGAGCGGGTCCCCCTGCTCGGGACCCAAGGCGGTACGCTGTGGCGAGGGAGGCGTGTGATGGCAGCTGGTTTCTTCAAGAGGGCCATGGTGTACCTGGGCCTCGTGGACGACGAGTACGAGGACTACGAGGAGTACGAGCCGCGTGGAGCATCGGTGCAGCGCGGTGTCCACAGGGCGGCCGAACCCGAAATGGACGAGGAACCCGCGCCCGCCGTCAGCGCGAGCACCATCCGCCCTATGTCGTATGAGCGCGTCGGAGCTCAGGTTCCGACGCTCACCCCGCGTGCCGTGGTTCGTCCGGTGCCCGCCGAGGTGGGCGCGCGTGTCCATGTGATCGCACCGATGCAATTCGGTGACGCCCGCCAGATCGCCGACAAACTGGTGTCGAACCAGCCGGTGATCGTCAACCTTCAAGTGGCCAACCGCGAGTTGATGAGGAGGATGATCGACTTCTGCAGCGGTGTGGCGTACGCGCTCAGCGGGAAGATGGAGCGCGTCGCGGACAAGGTGTTCCTCGTCACCCCGTCGAACGTGCAGGTGTCGGCGGAGGAGCGTCAGCGGCTCCAGGAGAACGGCCTCCTTCGGCCCTAGGACGGCCGAGCCCTTGCTGGACCTCCCAAGCCCTAGGGTTTAGGCCCGTGGTCCGCGAAGTCCTGATCATCGCTCTGGAGGTCTACCTGTGGGGTGTTTTGTTCCCTCGCGCCCTCTTGAGCTGGTTCCCGGTGTCATCCGGCAGCTGGTTGGTGCCGATCAACACGGCGCTTTACCGGCTGAGCGAGCCGGTCCTGGCCCCGGTGCGAAGAGTGATACCGCCCGCGCGCATGGGGGGGATGGGGCTGGACCTGTCTTTCATCGTGGTCTTCCTCGGCATCCAGATCATCGTCATCCCGCTGGTTGCGAAGGTCTGACCCGTCGGGCCCCGACAGCTGAAGACGGCGGACCCGGTGAGGGTCGCCGCAGTGAGTGCACTCTTCTGTCGCAGGAGGGCGGTTAGGATCTGCCTGCATGGACAGCCCCAAGGCGAGCCAACAATCCAGCATCGACAGTCTGCGAACGGTCGAGTTCCGCCAGACCCTGCGCGGGTACCACATAGACGACGTGGACGAGTACCTAGAGCGCGTCGCCGTCGAGGCCGAAGCTCTCCAGGAGCAGCTCCGGCAGTCCAACGAGCGCACGAAGCAGGCGGCGGAGCGCACAGCCCAGCTGGAGCACCTGCTGGCCGAGCAGCGAGAACAGGCTGCTTCGACCGAGCACGAGGCGAGGCAGGCCGTGACGGACGAGACCCTCCAACGCACCCTGCTTCTCGCCCAGAAGTTCTTGGACCAGACGAAGGAGGAAGCCGAGGCCGAGGCCCGTGAGACGGTGTCGAAGGCGGAGCAGCAAGCGCGCAGTCTCCTGGTCGACGCCGAGGCCCGGGCCCACTCTGTCACAGAGGATGCCGAGATCCACCTGCGTGAGGAGATAGAGCGCCTCGGAGATCTGCACGCGCAGCTGGCCGAGGATGCAAAGAGCCTCGCGCAGCATATCGACGGCGAGCGCAACCGCCTTCGAAGTGCCCTCGCCGAGATGCTCTCGTGGATCGACGACCAGATCCGGCCCGCCGCCTCGGTTCTCGCCGGGCACGAGGAACGCTCCGATCGCGAGACACAGGGGTCAGAGCCTTCACCTTCCGACGGTGGAGGAGACGCCGAGCCCTCAGCCGACGAAATGCGGCGCGCGCCGTCCACTCAGTCCGCCGGAGGCGCGCGCTAGCCGGTCGGTGGTCAACGCGGCGTCTTCGCGACCCTTATCGAGAGCGAATCCGCCTCAGTCACTTTCATGCTCACGGCCAAGGTCTGCTCGGCCACGTAGGCACGGTGAACCTCCAACGCGCGGGACATGTCGGCCGGTGCGGCGATCTGCAACGTGATGTGGTCGGTGACCGCAAGTCCCGCCTCGCGCCGTGCAGCCTGGACCTGCCGCACGGCGTCACGCGCAAGTCCCTCTGACTCGAGCTCCTCGTCCATCTTCGTGTCCAGGAGCACGACTGCGGTGTTCGTGGGCAGGGCGCGTCCGTTTCGCTCGTCGCGCGGGCGGAGCCGCAGCTCGTACTCCCCGTCTTCGGCCTGTAGGAGGATCCCGTCGACCTCCACTCCTGCGTCGACCTCTTTCCATTCACCGCGCTTCACCGCAGCGATGACGCGCTGCGTGTCGGGGCCCAGGCGTGGCCCGATGGCAGCCGGCACCAGGCTGAGCACGCGCTCGGCCACGGTGTCCACGTCGTCGGTGAACGAGACGGACTTCACGTTCAGCTCGTCTTTGATCAGCTCCTCGTACGGGGCGAGCAGGGCAGCGGCGGTGGTGGCGACGGTGAGCCTTCGAAGCGGCAGACGTGAACGCAGTCCGTGGGCCTTTCTGATCGCATGGGCTGCCGAGCACACCTCGCGCACGAGGTCCATCGAGGCGACCAGCTCCGGGTCGTGGGGGAGCGCGTCGGGCGTGGGCCAATCGGCCAGGTGCACGCTGCGTTCCCCGGTGAGCCCGCGGTAGACGGACTCGGTGAGGAACGGCAGGAGAGGAGCGGCGACCTTGCACAAGGTGACCAGCACCGTAGAGAGCGTGTCGTATGCGTCGACCTTGTCCGTTTCGAGCGCGCCCGACCCCTGGCGCGCCCTCCAGAAGCGGTCGCGGCTTCGGCGGATGTACCAGTTGTTGAGCGCGTCGAGGAAGGAGGTGATCGCCGCGCAAGCCCCGTAGAGGTCGTAGGCGTCCATGCAGGCGGTGATCTCGCCCACCAGCGAAGCCGTCTTCGCCAGCACGTAGCGGTCCAGGACCCCGCGGGCGTCATTACGCCATTGCCCTCGAATGCCGTCTGCGTTGGCGTAGAGGGAGAGGAAGTACCAGGCGTTCCAGATCGGGTTGAGGACCTGCTTGCGAACCTCCTCGATGCCCTTCGCGTGCACGATCATGTCCTGGCCGCGAAGCACCGGGGAGGACACGAGGAACCAGCGCATGGCGTCGGCCCCCCACATGTCGAACACGGTGTCCGGTTCGGGGTAGTTGCCGAGACGTTTGGACATCTTTCGCCCGTCGTCGCCCAGCACTATGCCGTGGGCCAAGCAGTGGTCGAACGGTGGGCGGTCGAAGAGGGCGGAGGCGAGCACGTGAAGCGTGTAGAACCAGCCCCGAGTCTGCCCCACGTACTCCACGATGAAATCTGCGGGAAAGTGGCTCTCGAACCACTCGGCTCGCTCGAAGGGGTAGTGGACCTGGGCGAACGGCATGGAGCCCGACTCGAACCAGCAGTCGAGGACGTCGCCGACGCGTCGCATCATCGATCGTCCCGTCGGGTCGTCGGGGTTCGGTCGGCTGAGCTCGTCGATGGCCGGGCGGTGAAGGTCATGGGGCTCGATACCGAAATCGCGCCCCAGCTCTTCCAACGACCCGTACACGTCTGTTCGAGGGTAGGCAGGGTCGTCACTCTTCCAGACCGGTATCGGCGCTCCCCAGAAGCGGTTCCTGCTGACGGCCCAGTCCCGCGCCCCTTCGAGCCACTTGCCGAACGCGCCGTCGCGCACGTGGGAGGGGACCCAGTCGATCTGCTGGTTCAGCTCGAGCATGCGGTCCTTGATGGCGGAGACATTGACGAACCACGAGCTGACCGCCTTGTAGATCAGGGGGGTGTCGGTCCGCCAGCAATGGGGATAGCTGTGGGTGTAGCGCGTCGCCTCCAGCAGCGCACCCGATTCGCGCAGGTCTTCGATGACGGCTTGGTTCGCGTCGAACACGTGCATGCCGGCATAGGGCGGAACGGCGGAGTTGAACCGCCCCTGGTCGTCGACGGGGCAGACCACCGAGATGCCGGCCTCCTTGCAGGCCCAGTAGTCCTCCTCGCCGAACCCCGGTGCGAGATGCACGATTCCGGTGCCCTCCTCGGTGTCGACGAAGTCCGCCCCGAGCACGCAGAAGGCGTTCTGCTGCCCGGAGAAGAAACCGAACAGTGGCCGAAAGCGGCGTCCGACCAGCTGTGCCCCTGTGATCGTGGCGACGGGCTCGGCGTCGCCGAGCAGCTCCGGGTAGGCGCCGACGCGCGCTCTTGCGACGGCGGTGGGCACGCCCAGCACCTCGTGGACGACGTACTCGATCTCGGGGCCCACCGCCAGGGCGAGGTTCGACGGCAACGTCCACGGTGTGGTGGTCCAAACGAGCAGGCGCAACGGCCCGTCCACGACAGCGCCTGCTTCTGAGGGAGTGCGAAGGGGCTCGAGCTCGAAGGCGACGGTGACGGCGGGGTCTTCGCGGGCACGGTAAGCGTCGTCCTGGCGGGTCTCGAAATTCGACAGCGGTGTCTCGCACTCCCAGCAGAAAGGCAGCACCCTCTCGCCCTCGTAGAGGAGGCCCTTGTCCCACAGACGCTTGAACGCCCACATCACGCTCTCCATGTAGGGAAGGTCCATGGTCTTGTAGGAATCGGCGAAGTCCACCCAGCGGCCTTGGCGCGTCACGTAGTGCTCCCAGGCGTCAGTGGTGCGCTGGACGAGATGAGCGCAGTATTCGTTGAAGCGCTCGATCCCGTACTCGACGATGCCGGCGCGCCCTGCGATCTCCAGCTCCTTCTCGGCCTCCATCTCGGCGGGCAGGCCGTGGCAGTCCCACCCGAAGCGGCGCTCGACCCGTCGCCCACGCATCGTCTGGTACCGGGGAACGACGTCCTTCACGAAGCCGGTGAGCAGGTGCCCGTAGTGGGGGAGGCCGTTGGCGAAGGGCGGTCCATCGTAGAAGACGTATTCGTTCTCCCCGCCGGTCCTCGCGCGGACCGACGCTTCGAACGTGGCGTCCTCGGCCCAGAAGTCGAGTATTTGCTGTTCGAGGCGCGGATAGTCAGGCAGCTGGCCGACCTGCGGATAGGGTGCTTCGTCGCCAGGGAGGTGCGACATGGCTCACAGCGTATTCGTCGCAGTGACACGGGCTCGTGAAACGGGCCATCGAGATCTGATTCACCCAGGGAGAGAGTCACAGAAGCAGCCGGCATGTTGCCGCAGCGGTAAGGCGACGCTATGGTCACCCAGCTTCTTCGAGCAGGTGGAGGGTTAGATGATTGACGCCATCAGCGGTTCGGGCAGGCGTCCGGGCGCGCTTTACCGGTGAGCTCCCCGAAGAAGGCCGTCGCGCCGAAAAGGGCCGTTCCAAAGCGCGGTCCTGGGGTGACGAAGAAGGCCGTCGCGCTCAAGGCTGTGAAGAAACCAGGTGCGAAGAAGGCCGTCGCGGCCAAAAGGGCCGTTCCAAGGCGCGGTCCTGGCACCGCCAAGAAGGCTCCTGCGGCCAAGGCACGGGCGACCAGGGCCAGACCCCAAACGGAGAAGGTGGCCTCGCGGGCCAAGAAGGCTCCGGCCGCGAGGGCCCAGACTCACAAACCCGAGAGGGCGAAGAAGCCCCTGAAGGCGCCCCGGAAGCCTCGAAGTGCTCAGGAGCCCCAGAAGAAGATGAGAGAAGGGGCCGCCTCCCTGGCCAGGAAGGCTCGTGCGGCGAGGGCGCCTGAGATTGTCCGGGAGCGACAGAGGGAGCACAAGGCGAAGCCTCCGGCACAGGTGAAGAGGGCCGCGGGTAGGACCGAGGACCTCGAGGCCAGGCGCTCAGGGCCGGCAAGAGTGACCGCCGTTCGGGCACCCTTACGAGCATCTCAACGTGAGTCCGCGGCGCCTGCGAAGAGGGCGTCGCGCGCGAAGCCCGCTGTGCCCGCAAAGCCGACGCGCCGTCCGTACGCGAACGACGAGAAATTCCTCGAAGAGCAGAGGCGTCTGTTGCTCGCGGAACGCGTCGTATACCAGGAGCAGGCGGAGGACCTGCGAGCGGAGGCGGAGTCCCTCGCTCTCGAACGTGAGCCCGGCGACGCGCAGTTCGACGAGGAGTCCGGTGAGGGCGGTACGGTGGCCGTCGACCGTGAGCGCGACCTCACGTTGTCGGCGCGGGCTGTAGCCACGATCGAGGAGATCGACCTCTCGCTGGCCGCAATCGACGCGAAGACCTACGGCACGTGTGAGAATTGCGGTCAATCGATACCAAAGGCCAGGCTGAGAGCGCTTCCCTATGCCCGGCTGTGCGTGGCGTGCAAGAGCGGAGGGTTGCACCGTCGCTGAGCGACGGTGAGAGCCACAGGCACGGCGCGGTGCGCCGCTTGTTTGTGGTGGGTGCCGTCGCGGCCGTGGTGGTGATCGCCGACCAGATCACGAAGACCTGGGCGGTCCACCGGCTGGCGCACGGGCCGGTGCACGTCGTATGGAAGCTCGATCTCCAGCTGGAGTTCAATTCCGGGAGCGCGTTCAGCCTGGCGCGAGGTTGGGCGCCGATCCTGGCCGCAGTTACCGTGGTGATCGTGGTACTGCTGCTCGCGTCCGTTCGGCGAGCGCGTTCGAACCTTCTCGCCGCATCGATCGGTCTGGTGGTGGGGGGCGCGCTCGGGAATCTCGCCGATCGTGTCCTGCGCTCGTACCACGGGGCCGTCGTGGACTTCATCGCGTTTCATTTCTGGCCCACGTTCAACGTTGCCGACGCCGCCATAGTCATAGGCGCGCTGTGGGCGGCCTTCTTGCTCTGGCGCCCGGGCTCGGTCAAGGGGAGCCGATGAGCGACGACGGCCGGCTCTCGGGAGAGATCGACATTCTGGTGCCATCCGCGCTGGGCGGAGAGCGCATCGACAAGACGATATCGTTGGTGACCGGAGTTTCGAGAAGTACCGCGGCCGAGCTTCTCGCGCAGGGCCGTGTGGTCGTAGACGGTCGCGCGGTGCGGGTCCGCAGCCTGCGGTTGGTTGCCGGCCAACGCCTTGCGGTGGAGATCCCACCACAGGCGAAAGAGACGCCGGTTGCCGATTCAACGGTCCGCTTCGCGGTGGTACACGAGGACGACCACCTGGTGGTGGTCGAGAAGCCTCCAGGTCTCGTGGTGCACGGTGGGGCGGGAAACCTCCGCGGAACGCTAGTGAACGGGCTGTTATGGCGCTATCCCGAGCTGGCAGAGCTGCCGCGTGCCGGAGCCGGTGAAGCCCAACGACCCGGGATCGTGCACCGGCTCGACAAGGGGACCTCGGGGTTGTTGGTCGTGGCGCGCACAGCGGAGGCGTACCGGTCGTTGTCCCGTCAGTTCCGGGAGCACACCGCCGGACGGGAGTACCTAGCCCTCGTAGCGGGCTCGGTGGACGACGAAGTAGGGATCGTCGAGGCGCCGATCGGCCGTTCGGCACGCGCTCGCGATCGGATGGCGGTCACCTCGCTGGGGAGAATGGCGCGCACCGTGTACCAGGTGACGGCTCGGTACGGCGAGCCGTTCACCGCGACGCTCTTGAAGGTAGTGCTCACCACGGGGCGCACGCATCAGGTGCGTGTCCATCTGGCCGCGATAGGCCATCCGGTGATCGGAGACGACCGGTATGGCGGGTCTGCAGGCCGTCCAGTGGTCCCGGGCGAGGCGATGAGCCACGGCCGGTTCTTTCTCCACGCGCACAGGCTCGAGCTCGAGCATCCGGAAGGCGGGCGGATCGCCTGGACCTCGGTTCTGCCACCTGACCTCACCGACGTGCTCGATCGAATGACGCTCTTATCCGACCGACTGACGCCGCGCTAGAGGCTCCGGCGAGCCGACCTCTCGGACGATCCGCCAGAGGGAGTCGGAGGCGGGTTTTCGGTATCGGACACAGGGGCCGGGAGCCCGAGGGCCCGCTCAAGCGGCGCGGTGGGCGTCTTCGATCGCCGGCAGTGTGGCCAGATGCTGCAGTGCCCGTGCTTCTGCCTGCCGAGCCCGGCGTACGCCGATTCCCAGCCGGGAAGCCGTGGTCTGCAGCGACGCCGGAGTGCCCCCATCCAACCCGAAGCGGATGCGCAGTACGTCGCGCTCGATCGGCTCTAGGCCCTGGACGGCCTCGAGGACACGGTCCAGCACGAGCCGACGCTCGACCTTGTCTTCGAAACCGTTCTCGTCCCCGGCAACCAGGTCTCCGAGCGGGGTGCCCGCCTCTGTCGTCGCGGGCTGGTCGAGGCTGGCGACCACCCGGGCAGCGCCATGCAACGCCTTGAGCGCGAGGACGTCGAGCCCGCTTGCCTCGGCGACCTCTTCGGGCGTGGGGTCTCGTTGCAGCTCGGCGGTGAGCTCCCAGGTGAGGCGGTCCGCGCGTTGAGACTGCTCGGCTACCTCCATCGGCACACGGATGGTGTTCCCGTGCTGTTGGACGGCACGCTGAAGCGCCTGTCGGATCCACCATGTCGCGTAGGTGGAGAACCGGAAACCTCGGCGCCAATCGAACTTGTCGACGGCTCGCATGAGGCCGAACGCACCTTCTTGGACCAGGTCCGCGAAGTCGACGCCGCGGTCTTGGTACCTGCGAGCCCAGTGGACCACCAGCCTCAGGTTCGCCGCGATCATCCTTGCGCGTGCGTCCTCGTCTCCCTCGGCCACCCGCTTGGCCAGTTCTACCTGTTCGTCGGGATCTGGGAGAGGGTGACTGTCGAGGTCGTCGAGGAAGAGGCGGATGCTGTCGCTGGTACCCAAAGTCGTCGAACTTGCCATCTTTGCCCTTCGGTCGGGTCTGCTGCGCCATGAACAACGCCCGTGTCGTCCGGGTCATTCCTGACCACGACCCGGACTCTTGGTCGACTGAAGCCGGACTCTCGTCCGCTGAAGGGCACATCCGACGGGCCCGACGCCGGGTCGGACCTGGATCGCTCGCAGCGGCCGACCACTTCGACGTACGCCTCGCTCCTCGCCTGGGCCTGCGTCTTCATCGTCTCGCGCTAAGGGCGACCATGGGCTAGGGACGACCATGGGCTCGGGGCGACCATGGCTGAGGCACGTGGCCCTCCTGCCGGGCGGCTTGCGGCACGGAGATCGGGGTGCTGCGCTTCTGCGAATGCGCAACGAGTCGTCCTCACAGCCGGTCGAGCCTGATGGGGGGGTGCCTCATCCCACGGCTTCCGGCAGGACTCGAGGTCGTCTGGTGGTCGCGCGTCACGGCGCAACCTCATGGAGCAGGAGGGGCCGTCACACCGGGCTGACCGACGTGCCGCTGGAGGACGAGGGCAAGCGTCAAGCCGTCGAGATCGGGCGCACGCTGATTGGATACGACTTTGCCCGGGTGCTCGTGAGCCCGATGTCTCGAGCACGCGAGACCTGCGCGTTGGCCGGATTCGGGAGCTCCGCGGAGGTGTGCGAGGACCTCCGCGAGTGGGACTACGGAGCTTACGAGGGAAGAACCACGCCGGAGATCCGTTTAGGACGACCGGGTTGGAGCCTTTGGCGCGACGGCGTCGTGGGCGGTGAGACGTTGGCGGAGGTGTCCAGGCGCGCGGACCGGTTGGTGGCGCTGGTGAGGTCGAGCGCAGGTGATGTGCTGGCGTTCGCCCATGGACACCTCCTGCGCGTGGTGGGCGCCCGGTGGTTGGAGCTGGCACCTTCTGAAGGGGCGCGGTTCGTGCTCGACCCCGGGGGGCTCGGCGTGCTCGGCTGGGAGCACGAGGTCGCGGTGATGGTTCGCTGGAACGAGAGGGGTGAAGACCCGCTGGCCTGAGTCGCCGAGCACGGATTCTCGGCCGACGGTCTGGAGCGGTCCCGTCCGCCTGCCCCGTTCACGACCAGACACACCGGAAGGCGCCTAGCGATCCGCCTGTTCTTCGGGGTCGCCTTGAGGCATACCCGGTCTGCGGTCCAAAGGACGCACGGGGGACATCGTGCCTCCCGCCGCGCGCCTGCGCGGACCGGTCCAAAGGGCGGGCGGTGCGAAGAGGCGGTAGGCGATGACGTAGCTGATGGCCTCGTAATTGACCCTCCAACCGCGAAAGTGAGGCCAGGCGGCCTCAGCGCTGCGTTCGACGGGCACACCGGCCCGTTCGAGGCGCTGTACAGCTTCGGCGAACTCGTCGAACGGCAACGAGATCGGGTCTTCGGGAGAGGGGTCGGGATCGAACTCGATACGCATGACCCTGGCTATGTCTCGCAGGCAGGTAAAGCCCATTCGGACGCACAGGCGTGCTTCAGCGGGAGCGACCTGCGGGCACAGGGAGAGGTAGAGGGCGGCGGAGTCGAGAACCGCCACGAGACCCACCACCCAGGAATTCGTGGGGTGAGGGGAGCGGAAGTGAAGCAGAGACGGGTAGGCCGTGTGGCTCTCCGAGACGTCCGCGCACCAGCGTTCCCACTCGTCGTAGAGAGTCGGAAGGTTGTCCTGGATCCCGACCAGATAGTGGCGGGCCAGGAGCTCCGGGCCCCAGGGGGGCGTGCCGGCCCTGCTCTCGAGCATGCTCACCAGCGTCTCGCGCCGGTTGAACGCGTCGTACAGAGCGGGCAGGTACGCGATCTGCAGAGCGATCACCAGGAGCCCGAAGCCGGATTCGATGAAGGCGACGACCTCGGGAGCGGCCCTTGCCTCGGTGGCGAACCCGAGCGTGAACAACGAGGAGCCGCTCTCGACGAACGCCCTTCCGAAAGGGACCCTGCCTATCCCCCAGATGACCAGACCGAACCCCCCGAAGCCGACCGTCAGCCACGCGACGAGGCGGAAAAGCATCACCAGTGGCTCGCCCGAGGCGAGGAACCGGTCACGTGCCTCGTACGAGCGGATCCTGGCGGCCACGAGGTTCAGAGTTCGTCGGGCCACGGCAGCCAACGCCGTGACCGTGCGCCGCCGGATCGGGCGCGGCACGATCAAGGAGTGCATCAAGTCCGACACGTCGCCGACGACCACCGCGGTGCCGGCAACGACGGCCAGCGCCTTCAAGGGGGTCACGGGCGCCTGTTCAGTGAAGAGACGTGGCGGGGGCAGATCCCCGAGCGCGACTCACCATGTCTGCGAGCGTGAACGAACCCAGGTGCTCACGCATGTGCTCCCCCACCTCGGACCAAACTGCCAGGAGCACACATTGACCCTCGTGCTCGCACGCGCCGTTCTCGTGCGGCCGGCCGAAGTCGCCGGCCACGATGGGGCCGTCCACGGCGCTTACGATCTCGCTCAGGGTGATCTCCTCGGCCGGACGCGCCAGGACGTATCCTCCGCCCACTCCCCGCTTGGAGCGTACAAGCCCGGCACCTTTCAGCGCGAGAAGGATCTGCTCCAGGTAAGGCTGCGGGAGACCGGTGCGGTCGGCGATGTCGCGGACCGAGGTAGGGCTCCGGATGTCGGCGTGCAGGGCTAGCGACAACAGAGCGCGGCTGGCGTAGTCCCCCCGGGTCGAGACCTTCACGGCTCGATGCTACCTGGGGGTAGGGGGCGGATCCCTGGAAGCTGGGTACAGTGCACTCGTTGACCGACACTCCCCTCCGGCATCGGAACTCGCTGTGGTAGCCGACGATCGCTCGCGTCCCGTCGTCCCCGACTATGGCGGCGCCTGCCTGTCCTCGCTGGTCGCTGCCCTGGCGGCGCGGGGCAGGCCCGACGCTGCGGGGTGGCTTCCCCAGCCCTGCAAGGAGGCGACACAGTTGGTCCTCCTCGTGCTCGACGGGATCGGATGGGAACAGCTCAGCTCTGCACATGCGGTCGCGCCGACGCTGACGGGAGGGACGGGCGGTCCCATCACCTCGGTCGTTCCCACGACCACGGCCACAGCCCTCACTTCGATCACCACCGGATGTATGCCCTGCGAGCACGGCGTGGTCGGCTACCGGATGCGGGTCCCGAGCGATGCACGAGACGGCGTCGACGGGGAGGTGCTGAACGTCTTGCGGTGGCGCACCGGCCGAGGTGACATGAGACGTCTGATGCCCGCAACTCGATTCCAGACGGTCCCGCCTTTCGCAGGGGTCCGCGCGCCGGCGGTGACGCGCTCGGAGTTCGCCTCCACGGGATTCACCGCCCTTCATCTCGCAGGGGCGAGGCTCGTCGGGTGGGCGCTTCCCTCCAGCTTGGTCGTGCAGGTGCGCGATCTGCTGTCTTCGGGAGAGCCTTTCGTCTACGCCTATTACGACGGGCTGGACAAGGTCGCCCACGCCCACGGCCTGGGCGAGTTCTACGAGGCGGAGTTGCGCTCGGTCGACAGGTGGGTGAGTGATCTGGTCGAGTCACTGCCGTCGGGGTGCGCGCTCGTTGTCACGTCGGACCACGGACAGGTGGAGGTGGGAGATGCGGTCCACGTGCCGAGCGCCGAGCTCTTGGACCACGTACAGATGCTGTCGGGAGAGGGTCGCTTTCGCTGGCTCCACGCACGGCCGGGAGCCGAGGACGACCTCTTGTCGGCGGCGATCGAGGCGTACGGCGACGAAGCGTGGGTTCGCACCCGCGAGGAGATCGTGGAAGCAGGCTGGTTCGGAGGGCCGTTGGCAGCTCCTGTGGCGGACCGCCTCGGCGACGTTGCCCTGGTCGCGCGCCAAGCGGTCGCCTTCTTGGACCCGGCAGACACCGGAGAGACACGCCTCGCGGCGCGCCACGGGTCTCTCACCTCGGCCGAGATGTACGTACCGTTGATCACCTGGCCCGCCGACTGACTCGGCCGTGTGAGGGGGCGGAGCAAGGAGCAAGAGCGGCTCGAGGTGGTGCAGTCGCACACGTTTGGGAGGATCTCCAACATGACGCAGGACCCAACCAACCCGAGTGATCGCGACAGACCCGACACCGTGGTGACCGAGGCGGGGAACCGCCTCTCGGGCGTGCTCGCCCGCCCCGGACCGTCGGGGACCGACCAAGGGCCCGGGCAAGACCAAGCAGATCAGGACGAGATGGAGGAGTCGGTCCAGCAGCCGGCCAAGGTCATGCGGATCGGCTCCATGGTGAAGCAGCTGCTCGAGGAGGTGCGCAGCGCGGAGCTCGACGAGGCTTCTCGCAGCAGACTGCGTGAGATCTACGAACTGTCCATTCGCGAGCTGGCAGGAGCCCTGAGCCCCGACTTGGCGGGGGAGCTCGACCGGATGGCGCTTCCCTTCGATGAGTCCGCTCCTTCAGAGGCCGAGCTACGGGTCGCCCAGGCGCAGCTGGTCGGGTGGCTCGAGGGGTTGTTCCACGGGATCCAGGCGACTCTCTTGGCCCAGCAGATGGCGGCGCGCGCGCAGCTCGACCAGATGCGCCACCGGGGACTGCCCCCCGGCCCCGGCCCGGCAGGCGAGGACGGGGCCCCCGACCGGCCTGGGACGTATCTTTGAGGTCGGTCATTCGAGACGCAGGTCCACGTCATCTCGGAGAGCCGAGGTCTCGGCCGAGAGGAGGGATCCCCGCCACCGCCTGGGGTCAGGCGGTGCGCTATCGTCGAATGACACGGTTGTAGTTCTCCACAGGGTGGGTACGCCTTGTGGAGAACAAGCTCGAAGTGGGTGCCGACCAGGGGCTGTCGCCTACGAACCGGAGTTCGAGGAGGAGCGGCGCATGGCCACGGATGGATCGTTCGTCCATCTGCACACCCACACCGAGTACTCGATGCTCGACGGCGCTTCTCGGATCGCGGACCTCGTAGAGGCGGCGCGAGACGACGGCCAGCCGGCTCTGGGCATAACCGACCACGGGAACATGTACGGGGTCCTGGACTTCTACGCGCGCTGCAGAGCGGAGGGCCTGAACCCGATCATCGGCATCGAGGCGTACATGGCCGGCGAGTCGCGCCACGAGCGCCCGGTGCGACGCGGGAGGATGGACGACACCGGCGGCGACATCGAAGGGGGCGACAAGCTCTACTACCACCTGACGCTTCTGGCGGAGACGACCACCGGTTACCGCAACCTCATGAAGCTCTCGTCGGCTGCGTATCTCGAGGGCTACTACTACAAGGCGCGTGTGGACTGGGAGCTGCTCGAGCGTCACCGAGAAGGTCTGATTGCCATGACCGGATGCCTCGGCGGGCTCGTGTCGCAGTCCTTGCTCTTCGGCGACGAGGAGCGAGCGTTCAAGGTTGCAGGGCGCCTTCAGGACATCTTCGGGCGTGAATCGATGTTCGTGGAGCTCCAAGACCACGGGCTCGCCGAACAACGACGCACGACCCCGGGCCTGCTCGAAATCTCCAAGCGCCTGCAAGCCCCGCTGCTCGCAACCAACGACAGCCACTACACGCGCCGCAGCGACGCCGTCGCGCACGATGCGCTTCTGTGTGTCCAGACCGGCGCGACGATCGACGACCCGAAGAGGTTCAAGTTCGAAGGGGAGGAGCACTTCCTGAAATCCGCTGCGCAGATGCGGAGCCTCTTCTCCGAGATCCCCGAGGCTTGCGACAACACGCTCCTGGTCGCGCAGCGCGCGAACGTCGAGATCTCCTTCGGAGTCAACGCTCTTCCGGAGTTTCCCGTGCCATCTGGCTTCTCGGGTGAGACCTATGAGCTAAGGGCCGACGCGTACCTGCGCCAGCTGACGTTCGAGGCTGCGGCGCAGCGTTACGGCGCACCCGTCGAGACGGTCGTGGGCGAGCGCCTCGACTACGAGCTGGGCGTCATCGCCAGCATGGGGTTCTCCGCCTATTTCCTCGTGGTGTGGGACCTGATCCGACACGCTCGTGAAAGCGGGATCCGGGTGGGTCCGGGACGGGGGTCGGCGGCGGGCTGTTGCGTGGCGTACTGCCTGGGAATCGTGGACGTCGACCCCATCGAGAACGACCTGCTGTTCGAGCGGTTCCTGAACCCGGGGCGCAAGCAGATGCCGGACATCGACATGGACTTCGACGAGCGGTTCAGGGCGGAGATGATCCGCTATGCGACCGAGCGCTACGGGGCCGACCACGTTGCGCAGATCGTGACGTTCTCCACGATCAAAGCTCGTGCGGCCGTTCGCGACGCGGCACGCGTCCTCGGCCATCCCTACCTGGTGGGTGACCGGATCGCCAAGGCCATGCCCCCTCTGGTCATGGGGCGCGACACACCGCTGTGGGCGTGCCTCGAGCGTTCGGAGGGTTACGAGGACGGCTATGCCGCGGCGCAGGGCCTGCGCGAGATGTACGCAGCCGACGACGAGGCGCGGCGAGTGATCGACGTGGCCAAGGGGTTGGAGGGCCTGCGCAGGCAGGACGGCATCCACGCCGCGGCCGTCGTGATCACGAAGGACCCGCTCACCGAGTACCTGCCGGTGCAGCGCAAACCGGAGAACGGCCAGGACCCGACTGCGGCCCCTGTGGTGACCCAGTACGAGATGCACGGGGTGGAGCAGCTGGGCCTGCTGAAGATGGACTTCTTGGGCCTTCGGAACCTTTCGGTCATAGAACGCGCACTGGACCTGGTGGAGCGGACCGAAGGTAAGAGGCCTGACATCGACGCGCTGGCCTTCGACGATCACGAGACCTTCGCCATGCTCCGGTCGGGCCAGTCGATAGGCGTCTTTCAGCTCGAAGGTGGGCCCATGCGATCGCTAATGCGCGCTCTGGCTCCCACCGGCTTCGACGACGTCGCTGCGTTGGTCGCTCTTTATCGTCCCGGTCCCATGGCGGCGAACATGCATCGTGACTACGCCGACCGTAAGAACGGGCGGCAGGCGGTGACCTACCTCCACCCCGACCTCGAGCCGATACTTGGCGACACCTACGGCCTCATGATCTATCAGGAGTCGGTCATGCGTGTCGCCCAACGGATCGCCGGTTACACGCTCGAGGAAGCGGACAACCTCCGAAAGGCCTGCGGCAAGAAGGACCGCGCCCTCATCGCGGCCGAGCGCGAGAAGTTCGTCGCCGGATGTGTCGCTCACGGCTACACCGAGCAGCTCGGCACCAAGCTCTTCGACATCATCGAGCCTTTTGCCGACTACGCGTTCAACAAATCGCACGCGTACGGCTACGGGTTGGTGGCGTACCAGACCGCGTGGCTCAAGGCGCACCATCCCGTGGAGTACCTCGCGGCCCTGCTCACCTCGGTACGCGACGACAAGGACAGGACGGCGGTCTATCTGGGTGAGTGCAGGGTTCTGGGGATCGAGGTGCTCGTTCCCGACGTGAACACGTCGTCGGCCGGCTTCACACCGATGGTGGGCACGGACGGAGAACGTCGGATCGTCTTCGGCTTGGCGTCGGTGCGCAACGTCGGCGAGAGCCTGGTAGAGCGCATCGTGAGCGAACGCGAGTCGGCCGGCCCGTACACGGACTTCTACGATTTCTGCCGCCGCGTCGACCCCATGGTGTTGAACAAGAGAACCGTCGAATCCCTGGTGAAGGCCGGCGCCTTCGACTCACTCGGGCATCCTCGCCAGGGCCTGTGCATGGTGTTCGAGGAGATCACCAACCGTGTCCTGGAGCGCCGACGCGAGGAGGAAGCCGGTATCTCGACCCTTTTCGCATCCGTCGAGGGGTTCTCCGGCGGGAACAGGGGCGCGGCGACGGGCTACGGCGACGTTCGTGTGCCGATCCCGGACACCGAGTTCACGAAGTCCCAGCGCCTGGCGTTCGAGAAGGAGATGCTCGGGTTGTACGTGAGCGACCACCCGCTGCACGGCCTCGAGTCCGCCCTTTCGCGCATGACCGATTGCTCGATCGCCGACTTGAAGGAGGACGACGGGCCGGCGATCGGAGCCATGGGGCGCGATGGACAGGTGCGATCGGTGGGAGGGGTGGTGACTGCGCTGTCGCGCCGCTACACGAAGCGAGGCGAGCTGATGGCAACCTTGGTCCTGGAGGACCTGCAAGCCTCGATAGAGGTCTTCGTCTTCCCGAAGGTAATGGCGAGCGTGGCGATGGTGCTCGCCGACGACGCGATATGCGTGATTCGCGGTCGCGTCGACATCCGTGACGACCAGGTCAAGTTGGTGTGCATGGAGGCGTTTCGCCCCGAGCTGGGAGCAGAGGGTGTGGGAGGGCTTCGGGTCAAGCTGCCCGTGACAGCGCTGAGCGACGGGGTGGTGGACCGCCTGAAGCAGCTCTTCGTCGAGCACCAGGGCGCCGAGCCTGTCTTCTTGGAGGTCGGGCAGACCACCTTGCGGCTTCCTTCCGCCTTCAACGTGGACAGCCGTCGCGGGCTCGTAGGTGAGCTTCGCGCCCTGCTCGGGCCCAACGCGATCGGGACTTGAGGAGCCTTCGGTCAGGGCATCGGGGCTGGTGGACGTGCTGAGGCGCAGCACTCGCGATCTCGAAGGAGCTGACCCGAGTGGGAGGGCGACTCCGCGTCCCGTATCCTAGAGGTAGCACGTTCACGGGGCGGACCTGCTCGCCCCGCCACCGGACAGCCGATCATCTGGAGGAACACAGGGCAATGTCGTTCGAGGTCGGGACCAAGGACTGCACAGCGCTGAGCGACGCCGAGCTAGCCGAGATGGCCGACCTGTGCGTCGACCGTGAGCCCGGTTTTGGCATCGGTTTCCTCTCGAAGCAGTGTGAGCAATGGGTCCTTGTCACCCTCGCTCGCGAGGGCGACAAGCTGAGGGGGTACTCGTTCGCGACTCTCGAGCGCATAGGCGGCACCCCGTCGTTGCTGGTCGGGCTCGCCACAGTCGACCGCACGGCTCGGGCCGAGCAGGCTCTTCGGCTCCTGCTAGGTGACCAGTACCGCCGTGCGCTTCTTGCGTTCCCGGACGAGGACGTCCTGGTGGGAACCCGCCTTGCCGCACCCGAGGGTTACCACGCCTTCGCCGGCCTCCTCGACGTGGTTCCACGGCCCGGCCACAAGGCCTCGGGCGAGGAACGAGCCTGGGGTAGGCGCCTCGCGAAACGCTTCGGCGCGGAGGGGCGCGTCGACGACCGCACGTTCGTACTGACCGGCGACGGCTCGCCCACCGGTGCCCTGGACCTCGGAGGTCCGAAGGTGCGTCCACCCGAGGAAGTCCGGCCCCTGTTCAAGTCGCTCAACCTCAAGCGTGGCGATCGTCTCGTCGTCTTCGGTTGGGCGATGGCCGAGGACCTCGCTTCGAGGACGCTCGCCTCGGCCAAGGCGTCGCGCTGAGGCTCCGACAACTCTCTGGCAGCTGACTCCGAGCACGGGGGGCAAGGCACGGCCCTTGGATCGATCGGCGCGTCGGCCTTCTAAGGGCGCGGCAAGATCGCGGCGACGACCTTGTAACAGTGTCCGTCGCGCGGGCGACTCAAGGTCACCACGAGGAAGTGCGGCCGGAACCCGAGCTCGCGGGCGAGCTCTCTTCCCGACAGGCGGTCGCGCCGTGACGCCCACAGAGAGGCAACCGCCCGCCGGTCCTCGACGGGCAGCCAGTTGTCGCTTCGCTGCCATCCGAAGCGAGCCCACACGGTGCGATCCGCGCTCCGGCGAAAGAGCATCGGCCCGCGACTGGGCATCACCAAGGCCAGGGACGGCCGCGTCCCTCCGAACTCCCAGTAGGGGGCGGACATGCCGGGAAACCCGAGCAGATGCTGCTCGACCGGGGTCACGAGGCGACGCAGGACCCTGCGCGCCCGTCGTCCGCGCAGGGCTCCGACGGCGGCCGGGGCGCCATCGAGCGAGACGGCCTCGGGCTGGGCGAGGTCGTCTCGCTCGGGGTCGGCGGCCCAGGTCGCGTCGACCACGTCGAACGGGGAGAAGGTGGGATCGGAGCTCTTCGAGGGATCGACTCGCAGACGAACGAGGGCGCCGGAGCCGAGGTCGACCGCGGCGACGTCGTCTTCGCTGCACGCGAGCACCATGCAGCGATGAGCGCCGCGTGGGGCGGGGGGAAGCCGGCGCAGGTGCCTGCGAGGGCGCTGGACGGCATGCCCCGGTCGTCGCTGCATGACGTCGGCGTGTTCTGCGTCTGCCACGGGAACGGGATCGGTCACGTTGCCAACACCGCCGCGAAGCGACGACGCGCGAATTCGCGCTGGGCCTCCAGGCGTTCTCGGAGGTCCTCCACCGTTGGTGACGGAGTCTGGCAGCTGTAGCGGCGGCACACGTATGCGACGGGGTCGCTGCGGCCCTCCCACAGCGGGGAGCTCGTGCGCTCTCCCCACGCGAGCACCTGGTTGGGCTCGTATCGAGACCGCGCCACGGCCAACAGGTCAGGCCGGTCCCCGGCGACGACGACCTCGGTGATCCCGTCGTCCGCGAGGGTGCCGGCGACGACCGCGCCTGCCAGCGCGAGAGGTTGGCGCATTGCCACGTCGAGGAGCCCGTCCAGCAGCACCTGGCCCTCTGCGGTGAGCTTCTCGTCGCCGCAGAGGGCTCCCAATCTCAGTAGAGCGGCCGCGGCGACCGAGGTCGCAGACGGCCTGTCCCCGTCGGCCAGCTCCATGGGGCGCACGACGAGACGCGGCGCATCTGCCCCGGTGGTGTAGAGCGGGCCGTCGGGCTCGGCGAACAGCGCCAGCATGCTGTGCGCGGTCTCTCGAGCGTGTTCGAGCCACTCGGCGGTCCCCGTGAGCTCTGCCAGGCGAGTGAAGAGATCGACCGTCCATGCGTAGTCGGCGGCGTAGGCGAGGTGTCGGGCGCGTCCGTCCTGCCACGACCGCAGCCAGCGTCCATCCGGGCGGCGTAGCTCGGACAGCAGGAACCGGGCGAGGTCGACTGCCGCTTGCTCCCAGTCCTGGCGCCCGGTGGCTCCGGCCGCCTCGGCGAGCGCGGCGCCGAAGAAGGCGTTCCATTCGGTGAGCACCTTGTCGTCGCGCCCAGGGCGCACGCGTTGTTCACGGGCGGCGAGCAGGCGCACGCGCGCCTCTTCCACCTCGGGCGGTCGTGCGAGCGGGTGAGCGGGCGGCCGTCGCAAGATGCACCGCCCCTCGAAATTGCCGGCGTCGGTCGCCCCGTACCAGTCCGACACGACCGCGCCCGTCTTGGCGCCGAGCACGGCGGAGATCTCAGATGGCGTCCACAGGTAGAAGCGCCCCTCTTCGCCCTCGGAGTCAGCGTCTTCTGCCGAGCAGAGCCCGCCCGATGGAAGTGCCAGATCGCGCAGGACGTAGCGGATCGTCTCCTCCATGACCTGAAGCCAGCGGGCGTCTTCGGTCACTTGCCACGCGTGCAGGTAGGCGCGTACCAGCCCGGCTTGGTCGTACAGCATCTTCTCGAAGTGAGGGACCGTCCAGGTGCCGTCCGTGGCGTAGCGGTGGAAGCCGCCCCCCAGGTGGTCGTAGATGCCTCCGGCGGCCATCGCGCCGAGCGTCGTGGTTGCCATGCCGAGCGAGGTCTCCTTCGCGCTCAACCTGTGATGCTGCAGGCACAGCTCGACGAGCGTGGGACGGGGGAATTTCGGAGCAGGACCGAAGCCTCCCCACTGAGCGTCGAACAGAGCTTCGAGCTCGGAGGCGGCGGCGGCGATGGTCCGCGAGGCCTGTCTGGCCGGATCGCGGACAGCTCGGTGAGCCGGGTCACCGAGCGGTGGACCCACCGTTTCCACGGGTACGCGCGTACGTCGCGCGACTGCCTCCAACAGCACGTCCGCCTGTTGCTCGACCTCGTCGCGCCTGTGGCGCCAGGCGTCGTCCACGGCGTCGAGGACGCGGCGGAACCCCGGAATCCCGGGGAGGTCGTCGGGGGGGAAGTAGGTACCGGCGAAGAACGGCCTGCCGTCAGGCGTCAAGAAGACGGTCATGGGCCATCCGCCGCGACCGGAAACGGCCTGCACCGCCTCCATGTAGATCGCGTCGACGTCGGGACGCTCCTCCCGGTCTACCTTCACCGGCACGAAACGACTGTTGAGCTTTTCGGCGATCTCGGTGTCCTCGAAGGACTCGTGCGCCATGACGTGGCACCAGTGGCACGAGGAGTACCCCACCGAGAGCATCACCGGGCGATCGAGCTCGCGCGCCGATGCCAGCGCCTCCTCGCCCCAAGGGTGCCAATCGACCGGGTTGTCCGCGTGCTGGCGGAGATAGGGGCTCGTCTCCGAGGCCAGTCTGTTCACGTCGGCGATGCTACGGCGCTGACAGCTCCAGGTGACATGTTCTGCGCCCGCGCCCGGCACTTGCCGGGCGTCCGCCGCACGATCGTCGTCGCGGAGGCACGAAAGAGGAGGGGCCTGCACGGCAGTATGTAGGGTCTTGGTGTGGAACTTCGCCTGGACGGAAAGGTCGCCCTGGTCACAGGTGCGTCGCGCGGCATAGGCCGAGCGATTGCCACACGGCTCGCCGAGGCGGGAGCCGACGTCATGCTGTCGTCGCGCAAGGCGGAGGCCCTGTCAGAAGCCGCTGCGTCCATGGGAGGGTCGGACGGGAACGTGGCGTGGCACGTGGCCAACGCCGGCGATCCCGATGCCGCCGAGGCGTGCGTGGCCGCGACGATGGAGTGCTTCGGGGCAGTGGACATCCTGGTTAACAACGCTGCCGCGAATCCCTACTTCGGTCTGCTCATGGACCTCGACCTGGGGCGAGCCGACAAGACCGTGCAAGTGAACCAGCGGGCCCTGCTCACCTGGGTCCAGTGCGCATGGCGGGCGTCCATGGCCGAGCGAGGGGGCTCGGTGCTGAACCTGTCCTCGGTCGGAGGCCTCTTGGTCGAGCAGGGCATCGGTTGGTACAACGTGACCAAGGCGGCGGTGGCTCACCTCACTCGGCAGATGGCGTACGAGCTGGGGCCCTCGGTGAGGGTGAACGCTCTGGCTCCGGGCCTGGTGAAGACGGACTTCGCCCGGGCGTTGTGGGAGAGGGCCGGGGACGCGGTCGCCGCACGGCTGCCCCTCCGCCGTATCGGCGAGCCCGACGACATCGCCAAGGCAGCGCTCTTTCTAGTCTCCGACGCGGCTGATTGGGTCACCGGGCAGGTGCTCGTAGTCGACGGGGGAGCCACGGTGCTGCCTTCGGGCGGGGTCTAGGCCTCACCTGCGGTGCCCGGGTTCGTCGAAGATCTCCGGTTCAGGAGGCTCTGGCACCAGGCCACCGGTGCCGGCCTTCGCGAGAGGCTCGAGAGCGGTCCCATCACCGGGTACATCGGGTTCGACCCGAGCGCCGACAGCCTCCACGTGGGGCACCTCCTCCAGGTGTGCATGCTGCGCCGCCTACAGCTTGCAGGCCACCGCCCGATCGCCGTGGCCGGCGGGGGGACAGGTCTGATCGGGGACCCGGGAGGAAAGAGCGAAGAGCGTCCCCTGCTCGACGAGGAGCGACTGCGCGCGAATCTCGAGTCCATCCGCGTGCAGCTCGAGCGGTTCCTCGACTTCTCGGGCGCTCGGTCCAGCGGCGCTCTGCTGGTCGACAACGCGGACTGGTTGAGCCGGATCGGTCTCGTGGTGTTCCTGCGCGACGTCGGCAAGCACTTCAGCGTGAACGAGATGATCAAGCGTGAGTCGGTGATGACGCGCCTCGAACGACTCGAGCAGGGCATCTCCTTCACCGAGTTCAGCTACATGCTGCTTCAGGCCTACGACTTCTTGCACCTCTTCGACGAGCACGACTGCCGGCTTCAGCTAGGTGGCAGCGACCAGTACGGGAACATCCTCATGGGGGTGGAGCTGGTGCGCAAGGTCCGCCGTGCCGAGGTCTACGGGCTGACTTCACCATTGGTGCTCAAGGCAGACGGAACCAAGTTCGGCAAGACCGAGGCTGGGACCGTGTGGCTGGACCCTCGCCGAACGAGCCCTTACCAGCTCTACCAGTTCTTCTTGCGCACCGAGGATGCCGTTGCACCTGACTACCTGCGGTACTTCACGTTCCTCGACCACGACGCGATCGACTCGCTCGATCAGTCGTGGGCCTCGCACCCGGAGCACCGGACAGCGCAACGGGAGTTGGCGCGACAGGTGTGTACTTTGGTCCACGGCGAGGCCGAGGCCCGACGAGCCGAGGAAGCTGCCGCCGCGCTGTACTCGCGAAAGATCACGTCCCTCGACGAGAAGACGTTGCTCGAGGTGTGTTCCGAGGCTCCCACTACGGTCTTCGGGCGCTCGGCGGTCGATGACGGCGGGCTCGGCCTTGTCGACGCGATGGTGGGTAGTGGGCTGGCGACCTCGAAAGGCTCCGCGCGCACACTTCTCACCCAGGGAGGCGTCTACGTGAACAATCGCCGGGTCACCGACCTGGACGCGCTCATCTGTCGTGAGGACCTGCTCTTCGACCGCTACGTCCTGTTGCGGCGGGGGAAGCAGGACTACCACTTGCTCCGCTTCGAGTAGCGTCACGAGACCAGATGCTGCTGGTCGTCCTCTCCGTCGTGGTCGCCCTGGTCGTGCTGGTGGCCGGAGGGTTGAGCCTGTTCGTGGGCGATGGGGGGCGCGACACGTGACGGGTCGGTTGCTGCCGGCACTGGGCCTCATGCTCGTGCTGGGCGCGTGCGGCAGCCCCTATACCGGGAGCACCGTGGGCCAGCAGGTCGAGAGCTGGGCCACGACGTCCCCTGATCCGAAGTTCGCTACGGCCGTGTCGACACTGAGGGCAGACATGCGACGCATAGCCAACGCCCAGTCCTCTCACGAGGCGATCCTGCGGACCGACTGCGACGTGCTGGTGACCGACGCACTGAGCGCAAATCAGAACCTTCCCACGCCGGACTCCCAGCTGACCAACGTGCTGTCGCGCGCGTACTCCTCGGCCGCGAACGCCGGCAAGGACTGTCTGTGCGCAGCCGGGGGCCACGCGTGCGCGGTGGCTTCGCCGGGCGAGGCAAGCCTCTTGCGACGGTCGGCCGCCGAGCGGTCGGCCGCCGAGCGCGGGTTCATCAAGGCGGAGGCTCGCGTGGACTTTCTGGCGGTGACCTCCGGTGGAGGGAGATGACGGCCGTGGTCGGTCCCGTGCCGGCCGGACGCGACCCCGACGGGTACGACCGACTGCGCCGACGTGTGCTGTGGATGCTTCCCAGCGGTCTCTACGTGCTGGGGACACGCGCGGGGACGCGGCGAAACCTGATGACCATCAGCTGGGTCACGCAGGTGGCGCTCGAGCCGAAGCTCCTCGGCGTCGGTGTGGAGACCGAATCGGTGACTCACGTGCTGCTGTCGGAGGGCAGATCGTACGCGTTGAGCATTCTCCCGCGAGCTGAACGCGCCCTGGTGCGCCAGTTCGCGAAACCCGTGAAGGACCAGACGGTCGACGAACAGACCGGTGCCGGCGTCATGGCGGGGGCGGCCGTACATGCACAGGCTACGGGGGCACCGATCTTGGAAGTCGCCGTTGCGTGGCTCGATTGTGAGCTGCGCCACACGCTCGCGCTCGGCAGCCACAGTTGGTTCGTCGGAGAGGTCGTGGACTGCGGCGTGGCCGAGGGTGGCGCGATCGTGGCCGAGGGTGGCGCGAGCTCAACCGAGCCGGGCGCCGGCCCGAGCGAACCGGCGCCGGTCGAGGTCCTGCGGATGCAGGACACCCGGATGAGCTACGGGGGTTGAGAGCCGGCTGCGCCCTCCTCGGGGTGTGCCGGCCCTTCGGGGCTTAGATCGATACGCAGGGTGAGGATGCCGTCCACGAGGGTGATCTCGGCATCCGCCAGCATGGCGAAGTCCATGTAGTCGACCTGGGCCTGCTCGACGAACCTGCGCCGCTCGGGCCCCTCGACGGGTGGGATGCCCCTGCTGCGCACGGCAGCCGCCCGAGCCCGAAAGCGCTCGGCCATTCCCAGAGCGTCGAACTGCTCGGGCACCGTCCACACAGTAACCCGGTTGTCGGGCTCGCTGCGCCGTGTCGGACCCATGACACCGGCAGTAAACTGACGGAACTGCTCGACGTGAGTCATTCCCAGCAAGCCGACGGAGGGTTCGCTCGTGAAGAAGGGACGGCATCGCCGTTTCGAGGAGGCACGCAGCCTGAAGCGCTCGGTCATGACCGCGCAGAAGCGATGCGCGGAGTGCGGAGCCGGACCCGACGACGAGCACGCTTCTTGGTGCATGGCTGAGTCCGACGAGCTGGAGGAGATCCTGGGTACCGTCGCCGACGGACGCCGCTCGTTCGACGAGGACGATCCGCTGGCGGACTAGAGCCTCTTGTCGGCTCTGGCTCAGCGCCCGCGCACTGCCGGGTGGGGGAGAGCCACTGGCACCGGGTCGAAGGAGTCCCGTCGTCCGTCGCCACGTTCTACGGGCCGCGGCGACGTTGCCTGTGTCCCGTCGTTGGAGCTCACCTGGGTGCTCACTCGCGCGCGTGCCCTTAGGTACGCCACGAGCCGCTTGTAGGTCTTCTTTCCGACCATAGCCACGAGCTCGTCTTCGAGCTCTATGTACACGGGCCTGCTGCCGACGAACGCATCTGGTGACTCGGTGCACCACCAGTGGAACTCGGCGCCCCCCTTGTTCCAGTCCCGGCGGTCCCATTGGCGGATCACGCTCGTAATGTGCCCGCCCTCGCCGACCTCGTCGTCGCGCCGTAGCGGCAGCTGCCAGCACACGTCGGGCTTGAGCTCGAGATGCGGGACCCCACGCTCGAGGGCGGCACGGTGCAATGCGCAACCCGCACCACCGGGGAAACCCGGGCGGTTGAGGAATATGCACGCGTCGTGCACGAGCCGGGTCGTGAGCTCACCCGAGCGCTTGCGCGCGATCACGGAGAGCTTCTTGGTGCCGTTCGGTCTGCCGCGTTCGTAGAATTGCCATTGATCGGGGGTCAAGGTGGCAGCTGCCGCCTGGACCCTGCGCGCGTCCTTTCCCCCGGTGAAGTGCGCTCCGTAGGAGCAGCATCCTTGCACCAGATCCGGCGCAGGTGCGGTGAGCACCCCTTGGCATCCGCGCCCGTAGATACAGCTCCAGTTGCTTTCCAAGAACGTGACGTCGAACAGCCAGGTCCGTTCGTAGTCGGGATCGGGGAAGCTGACCCACTCGTGCGTCCCTTTCGGGGCGTGCTGCCACGCGTCGCCCCGAGAGGAGACCTGCGAGGACCGTGGACGAGCTCGCGTGCCGCGCTCGGGAGCCGGATGTCGCGCCGCAGACGTGCTCATGGGACCGACTCGCCGATCAGCGACTCGAGTGACGTGGGGTCGACGGTCGACGTGCCGTCAGCTCGCGTCGTCCTGGCGACGAGCGATGTGGCATCGAGTTGAGAATCGGTCGGTTCGGCGCAGCAGAACCATGGTTCGGTGAGACGTGGGCGCTCGTCCGGAGGGATCGATGAACTCAGCGGTGAGCTGCTCTTCGGCGCACGCCCTGTTGCGACGGGACCAAGGGTGTCGAGCGTCTCGGCACGGACCGCCTCGTACGCCTGGGCCGCCGACCAGTCCTCGGCACCGGCGCGCTCGGCCAGGTGCCCCAGTTTCTGCGCGAGCAGGTCGAGACGCGGGTCGGGGGAGCGCCACGTCCAGCTCAGGTGGTCGGCGTCGTAGGGACCGAGAAGCCCCTCCAACGCGCCCGACGTGAGCAGAAGGGAGCCCGGTGGGACGAGCAGGCGGATCGAGTACTGCACCGGGTCGACGTTGCCTACAAGGTCGCAGGCCCATACGAGATCCAAGAGGTCGATCACGTCCTGGGCGTTCGTCCACGGTGTGAACGGCAGGAAGGAGGGGCGTGGTTCGATCCCTGCGGCGCGCAGCACCGCGACGGCTTCGACCTCCTGTGCAGCTGTGTGCCGCTTGGCCAGGTGAGCGAGGATCGTGTCGCTCGTGGACTCGAAGGCGGACACCACGAACAGGCAGCCCGCCGTGGCGAAGCGCGGCCAGAGGTCGTGGTGCTCGAGCACGTGCTCCACCTTTGCGGTTACGTCGAAGGTGAGATCTCCGAACGCCTCGTGCATCGCGGAGAAGACGCGAAGAGCATGGTGAGGTCCGTTCAGGAAGTCCGGGTCCCCGAACGTGATATGACGGGCCCCCATCTCCACGAGCTGGGCGACGTCCGCGAGGATTGCATCGATCCCCACCAGACGTGTCCGGCCGTCGTAGACGGCAGGGACCGGACAGTGGCGGCACCGGTGGGCACAGCCGTGACTGGCCTCGACGTAGCCGACCAGACGGAGCCCTTCGTAAGTGGAGAGGCGGGCGTAACGATCCAGTGGTGGCAACAGGTGGCGGGCCGGCAGCCCGAAGCGTCCCCGCCCCAGCTCGACGACGGCGTGCGTGCCTGGACGGGGCCCACCGGGCGGGTGGGTTGCGCCTGGCGGTCGGGTTGCACGGGTGCGGTCGGCCCCGCGCGCGCTCTCTTCGAGCTCGTCGGCCCAACGCAGGAGACGAGGTTCGTACTCGCCTGCCACCGCCAGGTCGGCCGGCGGCTCCGTAGCTGCGGCGACGGCCAGCTGAGCGTAGAGGCCGTAGAGGCACAGGGGCATGTGGGGATCGAGCAAACGGACCTGGGCGCACGTGGCCAGAGCCAGGCGACACGCGGTGTGCATGGGAACCGAGCACGCCACCGCGTCGGCCCAGCGAACGGCTCCGACGTCGAAAGGCTCGACCGAGAGATCGAGACACCTCACCTGATGGCCCGCACGGGTGAGCGCGCCGGCGGGGGATGCTACGTGAAGCGGCTGGTGGCCGAGCTCGTAGGTGGAGACGAGCAAGATGCGCACATGCCCACGGTAGCGGCCGAAGCCCGGCGCCTCGTACCAGTGCTTGACTTGAAGGACGCCTCAACCCTCGATGCGCACCTCGAGCACGGACAGAGCCCTGCGCAGCGCAGCCTCCGCGTCCGCCGGGTGCCTGGCGCGGGCGAAGACGAAGCCCAGATAGCGGTTGCCCTCTGGCACCGGCACCACTCTTCGGCCGGGCGGGATCGTGATCTGGACGTCGGTGACCCCGGGCACGGCCAGGGCGCGCGAGACGCCCTCCACCCCGAGCAGGGTACCAGCGCGCGGAACAGGGAGCATCAGCACACCCGAGGCGCGGTCCTCGCGTCGGAGCGAGTCCAGAGGCGACCCGATGGCGTGGGCGAGGACGAGCTGCTCGAGCGTGCGGCCTGTGGAGAAGGCGAGGGCGCGCGAGCACAACCCTCCGATCGTGCGGGCCGCGACCTCGATCACCCAGGCCCTCCCGTCGCGAAGGCGAAGCTCCGCGTGCACCGGTCCTTCACGTAGACCGAGCGCTTGCGTGGCCTTACGCGTGCTGTCGAGCACAGCTTCGATGTCGCGGTTCGCGTGTCTCGAGGGCGTGACGTAGATCGTCTCCTCGAAGGCGGGACCGTCGAGGGGGTCGGGCTTGTCGAAGATGGCGAGCACGTCGAGAATGCCGTCATCGAGGAGACCTTCGACAGCCACCTCTTCTCCGGGCACGAACCGTTCCACTAGCAGGGGTGCCTGCGGGTCGATACCCGCACCGGTCGCGATGCGCCGGACCCGCTCGGCGACGGCGACGACGCCTTCCGGCGAGTCGGCACGCAGGACGCCCTGGCTCGCAGAGAGCGTGGCCGGTTTCACGACGCACGGCAGACCCACGTCCTTGACGGCCAGAGCGACCTCGGCTGGTCGCGCACCGGCCGGGATCGTTCCATAGGCGGGCTGGGGCACCTCCTGGCGGGCCAGCACAGAGCGCATGACGAGCTTGTCGCGTGTGGCAGCAACGGCACGAGGCGGGTTGTGGCGCAAGCCGAGGCGCTCTGAAGCCGCGGCCGCAGCGACCGCCCCCTGGTCGTCCACCGCGACGATCGCGTCGAGAGGGGTGAGCGCGTCGTGCTGCACGATGGCCTGGGCCGAGCCTTCGGGGTCCTCCAGCGGCAGGCGAAGGGCGCTGTCGCCCATCAGGCTGCTCAGCGCCTGCGGCTCCTCGCAGCCCACCACGACCTCTACCTGAAGGGCCTTCGCCGCTTCGAGGAAGTCCGGGGCCCGGTAGGTGGCCGAGGGAATGAGAAGAAGCACGCGGGGCACGAACCTATGATGACGCGTGGAGGATCATGGTCGAGAACGACGATTGGAGTACCGACGGCTCGAAGGGGCCGGTGACCGTTACGGTCACGCCCGAGGCGCGCGCGGTTGTGCTCGACGCCCGGGCCGAGGAGACGGATGCCGAGCGCTTGGCTCTGTGGGTCGAGGTGACCGGAGCCCGGCAGGGCTCCTACACCTACGACATCTACTTCCAGGCGGCCGCGGACGCGGGTTCGAAAGACGACGTCACGAGCTCTGATGGCCTCACTGTGGTGGTTCCCGAGTCGAGCGTCGCCCGTCTCGTCGGCGCGCGCCTCGACTACTCCGACGAAGGCGAGGGTGGTCTGGTCATATTGAACCCGAACACGCCTCCAACCGCAGGCGCAGCTGCCATCGCACACGGCGACCTCTCCAGTGACCTGGCCCAGCGCGTGCTGGCGGTGCTCGAGCAGCAGATAAATCCGTCGATCGCCATGCACGGAGGGCGTGCGGACCTCGTGGCGGTCGAAGAGGGGGTGGCGTACCTTCGCCTGAGCGGAGGATGCCAGGGCTGTGGCCTGGCAACGGTGACCTTGTCGCAGGGGATCGAGGTCGCGCTGCGGGACTCGATACCCGAGATCAGCTCTGTGGTCGACGTGACCGACCACGCAAGCGGTACGAACCCCTTCTACGAACCTGCCAAGAAATAGGAGCGTCGGCCGATGGACGCCTTGGCCATCGGCTGTCTCGCCGCGGCAGGTCTCGTCGCCGGGGATGCGTCGGAGATCGTGGTCGAGCGCCTCGGGTCCCACAGCGGGTTCGACAGACCCTGGTGGCGTTGCACCTCTTGCGGCTCTGCAGCGCAGGGTGCGGCGTTGGTGCCGGTCTGGCGATGTGTCGCGCTCAGCAAGAGGTGCTCTGCCTGTGGGTCGCAAGCTGCCCATCGCTGGCGACCTCTCGTCCTTGCGGTGGTGTGCGCCTGCGTGCTCGGCGCGTTCGCCGCTCGTCTGGGAGACGACGTGGCGCTCGCCCCGTTCGCCCTGCTGGGGATCGCCTTGGTGGCGATCAGCGCGGTCGACCTCGAACGGTTCCTCATCCCGAACCGAATCGTCTACCCGACGATCGCACTTGTCGCACCACTGCTTGTCGTATCGTCGGCCGTCGACAACCGTTGGGGCTCGCTGGCTCGTGCCGCGATCGCGGGGGCGGCGGCATTCGTCGGATTCCTCGCCGTGCACGTGCTCGTGCCACGCGGGATGGGCTACGGAGACGTCCGCCTGGCCGGTCTGGTCGGGCTCAGCACCGGATGGCTCGGTCTGGGCCACGCGTTCGTGGCGTTCTTCGAAGCGTTCGTGTTGGGAGCCGTGATCGGGATCGCCGTGATGATCGCGACTGGCGGGGGTCGCAAGACGAGGATTCCGTTCGGCCCGTTCCTCGCCGCCGGGGCGGTCCTGTCGGTGTTGTGGGGCGGACCGCTCGCCCATGCGCTCTTCCATCGAGGTGGCTGAGCCAGAGGAGCTCGCGGTCGCGGCAGTAGATTCAACGCGTGCTTCGGTTCCTGACGGCGGGTGAGTCGCACGGGAAGGCCCTCGTGGTGATCGTGGAGGGTTTGCCTGCCGGTCTGGCGGTGACGGCCGAGGAGGTCGCCGAGGAGCTCGCCCGGCGCCGTCTGGGCTTCGGCCGAGGTCCGCGGATGCGTTTCGAGGCCGACGAGCTGACCCTGCTCGGCGGATTGCGCCACGGGAGGACGCTCGGATCCCCCGTGGCCATAGAGATAGCCAATACGGAATGGGCGAAGTGGGAGGAGGAGATGTCTCCTCACCCCGGAAAACCACGGAAGGTGCTGACCCAGCCTCGCCCTGGCCACGCGGACCTGGCAGGCATGCAGAAGTACGGCTTCGACGACGCACGCGACGTGCTGGAGCGAGCCTCGGCACGCGAGACGGCGGCGCGCGTCGCGGCGGGTTGTCTGGCCAAGGCTCTTCTCAGACGTCTCGGTGTGAGCGTGTTGAGCCACGTGGTCGCCATCGGTGGCGAGCAGGTCCAGGGCGACATTCGCCCGGGTCCGGCCGACCTGGCTCTCGTAGATCGTTCGACCGTCAGGTGCTTCGATCCCGACGCCGAGCGGCGGATGGTGGAGGCGATCAAGGCCGCGGCCAAGGACGGGGACTCACTCGGAGGGGTCGTCGAGGTCCTCGCCTACGGCGTCCCGGTGGGGCTAGGCAGTCACGTCCACTGGGACCGTCGTCTCGACGGGCTGCTCGCCCAGGCCTTCATGAGCGTGAACGCCGTGAAGGAAGTAGAGATCGGCGGTGGGTACGAGGTGACCGGCAAGCGAGGGTCCGAGGCGCACGACGCGATCTCGTGGGACTCCGACGCGAACGAGTACAGGCGCGAGACAATGCGCGCAGGAGGAATCGAGGGTGGGATGTCCACCGGGGGGACGTTGGCCGCGCGTCTCGGCATGAAGCCGCTTGCCACCTTGAGCAGACCTGTCCTGCAAACCGTGGACGTTGCCACCAAACAAGCCACGGTGTCGTTCAAAGAGCGCACCGACGTAACCGCGGTGCCGGCGATGGGAGTGGTCGCGGAGGCGATGATGGCCCTGGTGCTGGCGTCTGAGGCGCTGCGGAAGTTCGGCGGGGACTCGGTCGAGGAGCTGGTACGCAACCACGACGGGTACCTCGCCGCCCTCGGGTCCACGCCCTCGTCGGCGTTGTCTTCGCGAGCGACGAGGCCAAGTGCTCCAAAGGCGCCCGAGCCCGGTGGCTGAACGTCTGCTTCTGGTCGGAATGATGGGGGCGGGGAAGTCCACGGTCGGTGCCTTGGTGGCACGACGTCTCGGCTGGTCCTTCATGGACACCGACGAGGAGGTGGCGCGCAGCACCGGTCAGGCTGTCTCGGAGCTCTTCGGGTCAGTCGGCGAGCAGGTCTTTCGTGAAGAGGAAGCGCGAGCCTTGATCGCCGCAGTGGCGGGAACCTCGACGGTGGTCGTGTCGGTCGGCGGTGGGGCCGTCTTGGACCCGTCGAACCGGGCGATCCTGCGTCGGTCGGGGTTGGTCGTGTGGTTGCGCGCGAGGCTCGAGACCCTGGCGGAGAGGGTCGGCGACGGGACCGGTCGACCCTTGTTGGCGGGCGTTGGCAGCACGAGCGTTGCCGGCACCCCGCTCCAAGCGCTGGTCCGCCTCGAGGTCGAGCGTAACCCGCTGTACTTCGAGGTGGCCGATGCCGTCGTCGACGTGGACGGAGTCTCCGCAGAGGAGTTGGCCGAGTGTGTGGCCGAGCTGGTTGAGCGCGCGGCCGGTGCATCGAAGTTGCCCGAGGGGGGCGCGAGGACGTGATCTCGGTCGCCGTGGAGCTCGGAAGGCGCCGTTACGACGTGGCGATCGGTGCGGGGGCGAGGCGGCTGCTGTCGCAAGTGCTTCCCGGGGGGGTTCAGCAGGTGGCCGTCGTCACCCAGGCCGGGATCGGCTTCGACGTGGAGCCGGGCGTGCCGGCACATGTCTTCGAGGTCCCCGACGGTGAGCGCGCAAAGACTCTCTCCACCGTCAAGGAGCTGTGCCGCGGCTTTGCCCGCGCGGGGCTGGGTCGCGCGGATGCAGTGGTGGCCGTGGGAGGGGGGGTGGTGTGCGACGTCGCCGGTTTTGCGGCTGCGGTGTACCTGCGTGGCGTGCCTCACGTGAACGTGGCTACGACTCTCCTCGCGCAGGTGGACGCCGCGATAGGTGGAAAGACGGGTGTGAACCTCGAAGAGGGGAAGAATCTGGTCGGGGCTTTCTGGCAGCCGGTCGCCGTGCTGTGCGATACCGACGCCTTGGGAAGTCTGCCCGCGCGTGAGTGGGCGTCGGGACGTGGCGAGATGGCCAAGTGTGTCTTCTTGGGGAAGCTCCTCGACCGTCCTTCGGGGCACCCTCGGTCCGGCGACGAAGGATCGTGGTTGCACGAGCTGCCGCTCGAGGAGCAAATAGCCCACTGTGTTTCGATAAAGGCAGCCGCGGTGGGCGTCGACGAGTGTGAGGGCGACCGGCGGATGCTGCTCAACTACGGGCACACCATGGCTCACGCGCTCGAGGGCGCTCTCATGAGCGCGACCGGCGATTGTGAGATGCGCCATGGAGAGGCGCTGTCCATCGGTCTCATGTTCACCGCCCGGCTGGCACGTCGCCTGGGCCGTATCGACGACGATCGTGTCGCGCTGCACCTCAAGGTGCTCGAGAGCTTCGAGCTCCCCACCGAACTGCCGCCGGGTGTCTCGGCCCGCACGCTCGTGGAGTTCATGACCCGTGACAAAAAGGCGCGCCACGACCTCACCCTCGTCCTCGACGGCCCCGACGGAGTCGAGGTGGTGCCTGGGATACCGGAGAGCGACATCCTAAGTACCCTGGCCGAGATGGGATGTGCACCGTGAGAGGCGAGAGAGCCGCCGACGCGAGCTGCGAAGGCAAGCTGGTGTTGCTTCTCTCCGGGCCGAACCTCGACCTCCTCGGGGATCGACAGCCCCAGATCTACGGTCGGCAGACCCTCGCCGAGCACGTCGCGGCGGCGACCGACGAGGCGAGCCGCTACGGGCTGGTCCTCGAGCACCAACAGACCAACCACGAGGGTGAGCTCGTCGAGCTGGTACACGGCGCCTCGGGCAGAGCCGCCGCAATCGTGATCAACGCGGGTGCCCTGACTCACTACTCGTGGTCCTTGCACGACGCACTCGGAGGCTTCGACGGCGTGGTCGTGGAGGTGCACCTGTCGAACCCGGATGCGCGAGAGCCCTGGCGGCACACCTCGGTGGTGGCTCCGGTAGCTGAAGGGACGGTGGCCGGGTTCGGCGGACTCGGTTACCGGCTAGCCGTGCGCGCAGTGGCGGAGCTACTCGTCTCGGGGTGGTCCTCGAAGAGGACCATGAGATGAGCCTCGGCTCGTCTCGGGCCGGCGCGCCCGGGCGGCTCCTGCCCATGGACGTGGCGGGGCGACTGCCGCGGCTGCGGTCACTGCTCGACGGGGTCGGCGCAACTGCCTTGTTGGTCACGAATCTGACGAACGTGCGTTACCTCACAGGGTTCAGTGGCTCGGCGGGGGAGCTGCTCGTGAGCGCCGACGATGCCCTGTTGGTGACAGACGGCCGTTACCGCACCCAGGCGGCGGAGCAGCTGGCCGCCGCGGGGCTCTCCGACGCGGTCCGGATCTTCGTGGGCAAGGTGCAGGCCCAGCGCGAGCAGACAGTCGATGCTGTGAGACTCATGGGGGCGACCCGGGTCGGCCTCGAGGCTGAGAGCGTCACCTGGGGTGCGAAGCGCCGCGTGGGCGATCTTCTCTCCCCGGCGGAGCTGGTGCCCACAGGTGGGCTGGTGGAGCAGCTGCGTCAAGTGAAGGATCCCGGGGAGCTTGACAGGATGAAGGCCGCGGCGGCCATCGGCGACGCCGCCCTCACGGAGGTGCTCGAGATGCTCGGCGAGCACCGCAGCGAGGAGGAGGTGGCCTTGGCGCTCGACACCACCATGCGCCGTTTCGGCGCCGAGGATCGAGCGTTCGACACGATCGTGGCCTCCGGCCCGAACGCGGCCAAGCCCCATTCCCCGCCCTCGCCCCGTCCCATCGCGCCGGGCGATTGGGTGGTGATCGACTTCGGTGCCACGTGTGAGGGCTACAGGTCGGACATGAGCCGGACCTTCTTTGTCGGTGGGGGGCCGACCGGCGAGCTGGACAAGGTCTTCACCGTCGTCGTGGAGGCGCAAGCCGCGGGGGTGGCGAAGGTGAAAGCCGGCATCGAAGCCGGTGACGTCGACGCCGCCTGCCGAGAGCTGATCGCAGCGGCGGGCTGGTCCGAGGCTTTCGAACATGGCACGGGGCACGGTGTCGGCCTCGACGTCCACGAAGCCCCGGCGATCTCGGAGGGGTCGACTGCTATCCTCGCCCCGGGCCTCGTCGTCACGGTGGAACCGGGTGTGTACCTGCCGGGAGTGGGTGGGGTACGCATCGAGGACACGGTGACGGTGACCGGCGACGGTTGCCGGTCACTCACCGGCTTCACCAAGGATCCTGCGGTCCCCGGAACATAACGCCAACCACCTGCACACGTGCCCAGACAGGAGCCCGCTGCTCGATGGCCGTCACAACCAACGACCTGCGAAACGGGATGACCCTCGCACTGGACGAGGGTCTCTTCGCCGTGGTCGAGTTCCAGCACGTGAAGCCCGGCAAGGGTGGTGCTTTCGTGCGAACGAAGCTGAAGAACGTCCGCACCGGAGCCGTCCTCGAGCGCACGTTCAGGGCTGACGAGCGTGTGGAGCAGGCCATAGTCCAAAAGCGTGAGATGCAGTACCTCTACAGCGACGGAAGCGAATACGTGTTCATGGACACCACCACCTACGACCAGGTTCACGTGACGCGCGAGACGCTCGGGGAGGCGGCGAAGTTCTTGAAGGAAGGCGACAGCGCCGTGATGGAGCTCTACGAGAACGAGATCGTCGGCGTGGACCTCCCGGCTGCGGTCGAGCTGCAAGTCACAGATACCGAGCCGGGGCTACAGGGAGACCGCGTGTCGGGGGCCCGGAAGGCGGCCACACTGGAAACGGGATTGGTGCTGCAGGTCCCCCTGTTCGTCAACCCCGGTGAGCGCATCAAGGTGGACACCCGCACGGGTCAGTACATCACGCGCGCCTGACTCGGAGTGAGGCCGGCGACCGTGGCAACAGGGAGTCGTCGGTCGGGGCAGGGCGAAGGGCCCCGCCACGAGGCGCGTGAGCAGGCAATGGTGCTGCTCTACGAGGCCGAGCTCAAGTCCTCGGAGCCCGCCACGTTGCTCGAGGCGCTACCGGCGACACCTGATCCGTTCACGTTGAAGCTCGTCGAAGGGGTCGCCGGCCACCGTGCGCAAATCGACTCCCTGGTCGCCGGCACAGCAGTGGGTTGGGAGATCGAACGCATGCCGGTAGTCGATCGCACCATCCTGCGGCTCGCCACCTACGAACTGCTCGACCAGCCGAGCACCCCCACGGCCGTGGTGATCGACGAGGCGGTCGAGCTGGCGAAGCGTTACTCGACGGACGCTTCGGGGGCCTTCGTGAACGGGGTTCTGTCCCACATCGCCCGGCACCTCCGCCCCTGAGGGTCAGGTCCGTTTCACCCCCGGGTGTCCTGCCGGGATCACCCTGAGTGTCAGGCGGCTCGAGAACGCGCCGTGTTAGCATGTTTCGATAGCCGTGAAGCGGGTCCGGTGAGGCCCGAACGGAACGTGGAGGAGCCCTAGTGGCGGAGCGAGAGCGCAGACTGACCACACCTCGCGGTGGGGTCTTCGTTCCTCGGGTCCAGGTGCTGTCTGCGGAGGATGTCGCGCGCGCCATCACCCGCATTGCCCACGAGATCGTCGAGCGCAACCACGGCCTCTCCGACGTGGTCGTAGTCGGGCTGCAGACAGGGGGCGTTCCCCTGGCAAGGCGCCTGGCGCAGATCCTCGAGGAGATCCAAGGCACCGCCGTCTCCTCCGGCACCTTGGACGTCGCCTTCTATCGCGACGACATCGGCATCCGCCCAGTGCTCCCCGAGGCCGTCACCAGCATCCCGGAGGACCTCGCCGGGCAACTGGTGGTGCTGGTGGACGATGTGCTTTTCACTGGCCGGACCGTGCGAGCGGCGCTCAACGCGTTGGCAGACTACGGCCGCGCGCGGGCGGTGCAGCTCGCGGTCATGGTGGACCGCGGCCATCGCGAGATCCCGATCCGTCCTGACTACGTGGGGAAGAACATGCCGACGCGCATCGACGAGCAGGTCGATGTCAGCCTCGACGGCGTGGTGCTCGGCGACGTGGTCGCCCGATGACGGCTCACCAGGAGGCGCTCACCGGGGAGCACAGAGGCGAACCCGGCACCGACACCGCCTCTGCGGCGGCCTCTGCGACGACGCCTGCTACGGCGAGAGCTGACGGCGCGCGCCACCTGCTGTCGGTGTCCGACCTCGGTGCCGAGGGCATCGAGGAGGTATTGCGGGTCTCCGACGCGTTCGTCGAAGTCTCCAAGCGCGTCATCCCCAAGGTTCCCGCGCTCCGGGGCAAGACCGTGGTGACGCTCTTTGTAGAGGAGTCGACGCGCACGAAGCTGTCGTTCGAGACGGCGGCCAAGCGGCTGTCGGCCGACGTCTTGTCCTTTAACGCGACCTCGTCATCGTTGAAGAAGGGTGAGTCCTTGCGCGACACGGTGGAAACGATCGCCGCCATGGGGGTGGACGCGTTCGTCGTCCGGCACTCAGCGGCGGGTGCCCCCGCGGCGGTGGCGCGCTGGGTGGACACTTGCGTCTTGAACGCCGGCGACGGGTGGCACGAGCACCCGACTCAGGCGTTGCTCGACTGCTGCACGATCCGGCAGGTCCTCGCCGAGCGAGACGGCCGCATGGTGGCCGAGACCGGAGTGGAGTGCTTCAAAGGCTTACGTGTCGCCATCGTCGGTGACATCCGCCACAGCCGCGTCGCGCGGTCGAACGTGCTCGCGTTCAGCGCCCTGGGGGCGCAGGTGACGCTCGTGGCACCCGGGACATTGTTGCCCCCGGCTGTCGAGGCTTGGCCGGTGGCCGGTGTGTCGCACGACCTCGACGAAGTGCTTCCGGAAACCGACGTGTGCTACCTGTTGCGCCTGCAAGCCGAACGTGGCGTAGGCGGCTTCCTACCGTCGGTGCGCGAGTACGCGGCTGCCTACGGGCTCAACGCCCGGCGCGCGGCGGCACTCGCCGACGGGGCGCTCGTCATGCACCCCGGGCCGATGAACCGCGGCGTCGAAATCGCCGACGAGGTCCCCGATCTTCCCCTCTCGGTGATCCTGCGGCAGGTCGCGAACGGTGTGGCGGTTCGAATGGCGGTGTTGTTCATGCTTCTGGGGACACCACGAGACGAGAGTCCCGCCGGAGCCCTTGCAGGTCTGGAAGACGCGTGGGAGACAGGCGGTGGTTGAGCCCACCGCAGCGTCAGCGCCGACAGGTAGCGGCGTGCGACACGTGCCCATGTCGGTCCCGACGGTGTTGGTCCGCGGCGGGACGGTCATCGACGAGCGCGGGCAACGGCGTGTCGACGTCCTGTGCTCGGACGGCACCGTGAGCGCGGTGGGCGAGAGCCTGGAGGTTCCGAGCGGCGCTACCGTCCTAGATGCAGGGGGCTGCTTCGTGGCACCAGGGCTCGTCGACGTGCACGCCCACTTGCGCGAGCCCGGGAACGAAGACGCCGAGTGCATCGATTCGGGCGCTCGCGCCGCGGCGCTCGGAGGATTCACGGCGGTGGTGGCAATGCCGAACACCGATCCCCCTCTCGACAATGCCGCGGTCGCGTCGGAGGTGCTGGCGCTGGGCGCTGGTGTCACCTGCAAGATCGCGGTGGCCGGGGCCATCACGGTTGGGCGCGCCGGCGAACGTCTGGCCCCGATGGGAGAGCTTGCGGACCTCGGGGTCCGGCTGTTCACCGACGACGGTGCGGGGGTCCAGGACTCCGGCGTCATGCGCCGAGCGCTCGAGTACGCCCGGGGGCTCGGGGTCACTCTCGCCGAGCACTGCCAAGACGACGGCCTGTCTCATGGCGCGGCTATGCACGAGGGAGAGTGGTCGAGCCGTCTCGGTGTTCCCGGGTCGCCGGCAGAGGCCGAGGAGCTCATGGTGGCGCGCGACATAGCGCTCGTGCGCTTGACGAGAGGGCGGCTGCACCTGTTACACCTGTCCTCTGCCGGCTCGGTGGCACTTCTCGCCGCGGCCAAGGCGGAAGGACTTGCCGTTACGGGGGAGGTCACGCCGCACCACCTCGCGTTGACCGACGCCGAGCTCTCCGGATACGACACGGTGTTCAAGGTGTACCCACCGTTGCGCACCGCCACCGACGTCGGCGCGCTCCGCAAGGCGTGCGTCACCGGGACCATCGACGCGATCGCCACCGACCATGCGCCGCACCGGCCCGAGGCGAAGGACGTGCCCCTCGCCGATGCCGCCTCGGGGATGCTAGGGCTCGAGACCGCGCTCGCTGTCGTGCTGGGCGCGCTGACCGACGGTGACGAGCCGTTGGTGCACGCCACAGGTGACGAGCAGGCATCGCGCCTGTGCGCGCGTGACGTCGTGGGTCTCTTGTCGTGGCGTAGCGCGCGCATCGCTCACATGGCACTGGATCAAGGCGGCGACCAGGGCGGTCCGATCGCGCCCGGCAACCCGGCGAACCTGTGCGTGTTCGACCCCACGGAAAGCTGGCTGGTCGATCCGCTGCGGATGGCCAGCCGCAGCCGGAACACGCCGTGGGCGGGTCGGAAGCTCACCGGTCGCGTCCGTCACACGATCTGCGCCGGCGAGCCGGTGGTGATCGGCTCAGAGGCACAGAGGTGACCACCGCGCCCTCCGGCGCCTCTCTGCGGGGCACCGATGGCGCCGGTGCCGGTGGACGGGGAGGTCCTTCGCAGGGACGTCCCGCCGCTCTGCTCGTCCTCGCCGACGGGGAGGTGTTCGAAGGTGAGGCCGTCGGAGCGGCACCGCCGGGCGGCCTCGCTCATGGGGAGCTCGTCTTCAACACGGTGCTCTGCGGGTACCAGGAGGTTCTCACCGACCCGAGTTACGCGGGACAGGTTGTCGCCTTCACCTACCCCCACATCGGCAATTACGGGGTCAACCCCTCCGACGACGAGGCTGGGCGGCCGTGGTGCCGTGGCATCGTCGTGCGCGATCTCACGTCGCGTCCCTCGTCGTGGCGCGCGACAGGGTCACTCGACGAGCTCCTCGTGCGAAACGGGATACCGGGGATCTCCGGCGTCGACACGCGCAGGCTCACGAGGCATCTGCGCGAAGACGGAGCGATGGGTTGCGCGTTCGGCACCGCGGACTACTCCGAGCTGCGCGAAGCGGCCGTTGGAGAGCCGGGCACGTCCGGGAAGGACCTCGTCTCCGAGGTGAGCACCCGAACGCCCTATGAGCTCGGCTCGGGATCGTTGCGGGTGGTGGCGTACGACTTCGGAGTGAAGCAGACCATGCTGCGCAATTTGAGCCGGTTTGCAACGATCACTGTCGTGCCGGCCTGTTTCCCGGCAGCGGACACCCTGGACATGGAGCCCGACGGGGTGCTCTTGTCGAACGGTCCCGGGGACCCCGCGGCGCTCGGAACCCAAGCTGGCATAATCTCGGAGCTGCTCGGGAAGGTGCCGACCTTCGGCATCTGTCTCGGCCACCAACTGCTCGGCGCGGCGCTTGGCGCCCGCACGTTCAAGCTTCCGTTCGGGCACCATGGCGGCAACCACCCCGTCCGCAGGCTCGACACGGGGCAAGTCGAGATCACGAGCCAGAACCACAATTACGCGGTCGATGCTGCTTCCCTGCCCCGTCACGGCGCCGGGGCGACAGAGGTCACCCATGTGAACCTGAACGACGGTGTGGTCGAAGGCATCCGCTGCGCCAACCTGGTGGCGTTCGGCGTGCAGTACCACCCCGAGGCGAGCCCCGGCCCGCACGACGCGCGGTACCTGTTCGAGGAATTTCGCAAGCTGATGGGGAGAGGAACCGAGGTCGAGGTCTGATGCCCCGCCGGACCGACATCGAGACGATCCTCGTGATCGGCTCGGGCCCGATCGTGATCGGCCAGGCATGCGAGTTCGACTACTCGGGTTCTCAGGCTTGCCGCGTGCTCGGCGCGGAGGGATACCGCGTCGTGCTGGCCAACTCGAACCCCGCGACGATCATGACCGATCCGGAACTGGCGGATCGAACCTACGTGGAACCTCTCGACGTAGACGTTCTGGCGGCGATAGTCCGACGTGAGAGGCCCGAAGCGATCCTCCCCACGCTGGGGGGCCAGACAGGCCTGAACCTGGCCATGGAGCTCGCAGACAGCGGGCTGCTCGAGGAGCTCGAAGTGGAGCTCATCGGGGCGAACGCTGAGGCGATCGCCACCGCGGAGGATCGTGACCGGTTCAAGCAGGCCATGGGGGAGATCGGACTGGAGGTTCCCGCGTCAGGCTTCGCCCGTTCCTTGGAAGAGGCCATTGCCGTGGGGGAGGCCGTGGGCTTCCCGCTCATCGTGCGTCCGAGCTTCATCCTCGGGGGGGCAGGCAGTGGCACCGCTCTAGACCGTGAGAGCCTCGCCCGGGTGGCGGCGGAAGGGCTCGCCGCCAGCCCCGTGTCTCGTGTCCTGATCGAGCGCTCCATACAGGGGTGGAAGGAATTCGAGCTCGAGGTGATGCGCGATCGTGTGGACAACTGCGTGGTCGTCTGCTCGATCGAGAACTTCGACCCCATGGGGGTTCACACGGGTGATTCGATCACGGTGGCTCCGGCACAGACTCTCTCCGACGTCGAGTACCAGGCCATGCGAGACGACTCGTTTGCCTGCATCCGGCGCGTCGGCGTAGAGACGGGCGGGTCCAACATCCAGTTCGCCGTCGACCCCGCCGACGGCCGGCGTTTGGTGATCGAGATGAACCCGCGTGTCTCGCGCTCTTCGGCCCTGGCGTCGAAGGCGACGGGTTTTCCGATCGCCAAGATCGCTGCGCGCCTGGCTGTCGGCTACACGCTCGACGAGATCGCGAACGACATCACCGGTGTCACGCCCGCGAGCTTCGAGCCCACCATCGACTACGTGGTGACGAAGGTCCCGCGCTGGGCGTTCGAGAAGCTCCCAGGCAGCGTCGACCACCTGGGAACACGTATGCAGTCGGTCGGAGAAGTGATGGCGATCGGCCGCACGTTTCCCGAATCCCTGCAGAAGGCGCTTCGCTCGCTCGAACAGGGGCGGGCGGGTCTGAACGCTGACCCGGCCGAGGTTGCTTACGACCTGCTCGACGACGAGGAGCTGATCGCGCGGGCGCGCGAACCAACTCCGGAACGGGTCTTCCAGATGGAGGCCGCCCTACGGCGCGGCGTGACCCCTGACGCTCTGGCAGAGTCGACGGGTGTCGACCCGTGGTTCGTCGACCAGTTGGGGAGGATCACAGCTGCCCGCCTTCGCCTCGAGGCACTCGCGCGAGCCGGTGGGAGCGTCGAGCAGCTCGACCGCAGTACCTGGCGAGAGGTGAAGCGTCTCGGTTTCTCGGATGTGCAGATCGCTTATCTGTTCTCGGGGCCTGCGGCCGTTGAAGGACGGGCCGCTCACTTGGGTGAGAGCTCCTCGGTCGCCGAGAGTGACCCCGTCACGGGCTCGACCGTAGGTGAGGCACAGGTGTGTGCCTGCCGTTCGCGGGCCGGTGTGTGGGCGACCTTCAAGACCGTTGACACCTGCGGCGCCGAGTTCGCGGCTCGTACCCCTTATCACTACGCCACGTACGAGGATGAAGACGAGGTGCGCCTGGGGGAGCGGCCTCGAGTCGTGATTCTCGGGTCGGGGCCGAATCGCATCGGCCAGGGGATCGAGTTCGACTACTGCTGCGTGCACGCTTCGATGGCGCTACGGGCAGCCGGTTACGAGACCGTCATGGTCAACTGCAATCCCGAGACCGTCTCGACCGACTACGACACCTCGGACCGTCTCTACTTCGAACCGCTCACCGCCGAGGACGTGGCGAACGTGATCAAGGCGGAGCGTGGGGAGCCGGACAACGGATCCGTGGTCGGCAGTGAGCGCCTGGCAGGGGTGATCGTCTCACTCGGGGGTCAAACGCCGCTCAAGTTGGCACACGCGATCGATCCGCGGCTCGTGCTCGGTACCTCGCCTTCCTCGATCGATCTGGCAGAGGACCGCGAACGCTGGAACGCGCTTTGCGAACGGCTCGGGATCCCCCAACCCGCCGGCGGCACGGCCATGACGGTCGCGGAGGCGTTGGCAGTGGCGGCGAAGGTCGGGTACCCGGTGCTCGTCAGGCCGAGCTACGTGCTCGGAGGACGGGCCATGGAGATCGTCTATGACGACGAGCGCCTTGCGCAGGCGGTGTCCGCGCTTTCAGGTTCTTTGAGGAGCGAGGGCGGTGTCTCGGTCGAGCGTCCCGTGCTCATCGACCGTTTTCTCGAGGACGCGATCGAGGTGGACATCGACGCGGTGCGAGACGTATCGGGTGAGGTGCTCGTGGCAGGGGTGATGGAGCACGTCGAGGAGGCGGGCGTCCATTCCGGTGACTCGGCGTGTGCGTTGCCCCCGCAGACACTGACGCCGCAGGTGATCGCAGAGCTCGAAGGCCACACGCGCTCGATCGCCGAATCGCTCGGCGTCATCGGCTTGTTGAACGTGCAATTCGCCGTGAAGGACGGAGTGGGATACGTCCTGGAGGCCAACCCGCGTGCCAGCCGCACCGTGCCATTCGTGGCGAAAGCGACCGGAGTCCCTGTCGCCAAGGTGGCGGCGCGCGTGATGTTGGGGTCGACGTTGGCGCAGCTGCGTGGAGAGAAGCTCCTCCAGCCACCCAGCAACCGCAGCTGGGTGAGCGTGAAAGAAGCCGTTCTCCCTTTCAGCCGGTTTCCCGGAGTCGACAGTCTGTTGGGCCCCGAGATGCGCTCGACGGGCGAGGTCATGGGCGTCGGGAGGACCTTCGGGCTCGCGTTTGCGAAGAGCCAGATTGCCGCGGGGACCCGCCTGCCCTCGGAGGGCACCGTCTTCCTGTCCCTGGCGGACAGGGACAAGACGGCCGGGCTGGGACCAGCGCGGGTGTTCGCCGATCTGGGCTTCGAGCTCGCCGCGACGTCGGGGACGGCGGCGTTCTTGGAGTCGAACGGCGTGCACGTGAAGACGGTGGTGGGAAAGGTGGGCGAGATCGGCGTGGTGGACGCGGTCGATTTGATCTCCTCGGGACAGGTCCAGCTCGTGGTCAACACCCCGCGCGGCCGAGGACCGCGCGCGGACGGTCTGCACATCCGCTCCACGGCTTCGCTCCACCAGGTTCCGTGCCTGACCACGGTGGCCGCCGCACGTGCCGCAGCCACCGGCATCGGCGATTGGCAGCGCCACGGCCTGTCGATCATCAGCTTGCAGGAGGTGCACGGCGATGCGGGGCGCCGACCGGACAAGCAGGTGCGCGGCGAATGAGGGCATGGCCCCTCACCCGGGTGGACCTGCGCACACACGTCGGTTCTGTGCTCCTGCCGAACCCCGTGCTCACCGCCTCGGGCACGGCAGGTCACGGCGCGGAGCTGGCCGCCTACGTCGACCTCGCCAGCTTGGGCGCCGTAGTCGTGAAGTCGCTTTGTGCGGATCCCTGGCCTGGTAATCCTCCTCCCAGGATCCACGAAACACCTGCCGGCATGCTCAATTCGGTTGGGTTGCAGGGACCGGGTGTCGCGGCCTGGTTGCGCGACGAGCTCCCGGTGCTCAACGACCGTGGCGCCCGAGTAGTTGCGAGCATCTGGGGCCAGCACGTCGATGACTACGCACGTGCCGCGGAGATGCTGGCCGGAGCACCTGGGGTGGTCGCCGTCGAGGTGAACGTCAGCTGTCCCAACATCGAGGACCGGAGTCGGATGTTCGCGCACTCGCCACGGGCGACAGCCGACGCGGTGACAGCGACCGAATCGTGCGGACTGCCCCGGTGGGCGAAGCTCAGTCCCAACGTCTCTGACTTGTTGGAGGTCGCAGGCGCCGCTCTGGAGGCGGGGGCTGAGGCGCTTGTGCTCGTGAACACGCTCTTGGGCATGGCCGTCGACGTCCGCGGGCGCTCGTACGCGCTCGGTTCGGGCCCGGGAGGCGGGGGGTTGTCGGGCCCGGCCATCAGACCGGTCGCTCTGCGTGCGGTCCACGATTGCCGGGCCGCCTTCCCTGACGCGGGAATAGTCGGGGTGGGTGGTGTGGCGCGAGGCGTGGACGCCGTCGCGATGCTCATGGCGGGCGCAGACGCGTTGGAGGTGGGCACCGCCACCTTCCGCGACCCACGAGCCCCTGCAAAGGTGCTGGCGGGTCTCGCACGGTGGTGCCGGCGGCGAGGGGTTCGAAGCGCTCGGTCCATCGTGGGCGCAGTGCACGACGGAGCAGGCTGCGCGCGAGGGGTCGAGCAGAGGTGTCTCACGAGTGACCAGCAGCACGGCGTTACTCGAAGATCGAGCCCTTCGGGAGGCGACGACGATGACCATCGATGACCCTCGCCAGCGGCTGGCCCTGGCCCTCGACGTCGACGACTTGGTGTTGGCGCTGCGGATGGCACGGCGGCTGCGACCGTGGTTCGGCCTGGCGAAGGTGGGGCTCGAGCTCTTCACGGCCGCAGGACCTGAGGTCGTCTCCGCTCTGACGGTCGAGGGTTACAGAGTTTTTCTGGACCTGAAGCTCCACGACATACCCACGACCGTGAGACGTGCGGCGCGCGTCATCGGTGCTCTCGGAGTCACCTACACCACGGTCCACACCATGGGCGGAGAGGAGATGCTCAGGGCGTCGTCACAGGGAATGGCGGAGGGTGCCGCTGCGGCCGGCACCGTCGGGTCGTCTTCGGGGGTGCTCGGGGTCACCGTGTTGACCAGCGATCGCGATGCCACGCGTGAGGTGCTCGAGCCCCGCGCTGCATTGGCGGCGGCGACCGGTTGCGGAGGGGTCGTGTGCGCGGCCATGGACCTCCCCGCCGTGCGCAAGGCGGCACCTGGGCTTTTGACCGTGGTCGCCGGCATTCGCCCCGAGGGCAGTGGCACCGACGACCAGGCTCGGCATTCCACCCCGGCTTTGGCACTCGCTTCGGGCGCCGACGTGCTCGTCGTCGGACGCGCGGTGACCGCAGCGCCGGACCCCGAGCGCGTCGCTTCGGCTCTTCTGGACGAAGTAGCGGCGTCGGCTGCCGGCCGCAGGGTATGACCCCCAGGTCGCCAGGGCGCTATGGTGGCTGACATGCCGCAACCTCCTGCACTAACTGCCGAGCAGCGCCAGGCTGCGCTGGACAAGGCCGCCAAGGTTCGCCGCGAGAGAGCCGAGGTGAAAGAGAAGCTCAAGATGGGTTCCATCGCTCTGTCCGAGCTGCTTCGGCGAGCTGATGGAGACGAGACCATCGGCAAGATGAAAGTGTTGTCGGTTCTCGAGTCACTCCCGGGTCTTGGCAAGGTGAAAGCACGCCGCCTGATGGAGACGGTTGGGATAAGCGAGAGCCGTCGGTTGCAGGGACTCGGTGTCAACCAGCGCGAGCAGTTGCTCGCCCACATCTCGAAGTCCTGATCCTCGTCATATCGGGCCCCGGCGGGGCGGGCAAGGGGACGGTTGCCAGCCGTCTCGTCGAACGTGACCCGTCGTTGTGGTTGAGCAGGTCCTGGACGACTCGCGCGCGGCGTCCGGGTGAGGCGTCGGACGCGTACACCTTCGTGGACCGCAAGACCTTCGAGGAGCGACGAGCAGCAGGCGGCTTCCTCGAATCAGCCGAATTCCTCGGCCACCTCTACGGGACCCCGATCCCGGACCCTCCCCCCTCGAAGGACGTGCTCTTGGAGATCGACCTACAGGGCGCGGAGCAGGTCAAGGCGCGCCATCCCGACGCTCTCGTCGTGCTCTTGCTGCCCCCTTCGGTCGAGGAACAGGCCGAGCGTCTGCGCTACCGGGGCGACGACGCCGAAGCAGCTGCCAGGCGCATCGCCAAGGCGGCCGAGGAGGAAGGCATCGGCCGTGCCCTGACGCCTTTCGTGGTCGTGAACGACGACATCGACGAGGCTGTCTCCCAAGTGGCCGATATACTCGACCGTCACCGCAATCCATCCGGCGCCCCGGCACGAACAGCTTCGAACGGGGACCAACGAGGCAGCAGTGATGACCGTTCCGACTGATCGTTTCCTACCGGCCCCACCCGACCCTGCCCGACTGATCGTTTCCGACCGACCCTTAGGAGCCTGATGGCCCTGCGCCGCACTACTCTCATCGACCCTCCGATCGAGGACCTCCTCGACAAGGTGGACTCGAAGTTCACGCTCGTGTCCTTGTCTGCCAAGCGGGCCCGGCAGATCAACGCGTACTACAACCAGCTGGGAGAGGGGATGGGAATGGTGGTCCCACCTCAGGTCGCGTCGGTGTCCGGCAAGCCGCTCACTATCGCGTTCGAGGAGATCGCCGCGGCTAAGACGACGTACCACCACCCCGAGCCGGGTGCCGAGGAAGCCGAGGGCGACGAAGCACCTGACGGGGCGGGTGAGAGCTCCGTTGTGGGGTCCGACGAGAGCTCCGTCTCACACGGCGCGGCCGGCGACGACGCCACCGAGCGCGAAGAAAGCGAAAGGACGGTTCTCGGCGCGGGTGCCGGTCGGGATGGAGGGGCACCGGAGCCTCGGACGGTCGAGTAGGCGCGGCGCCCGCCCGTGGCGCGCGCGAGAAAGGTGGCGATGGCACCTCGGGCGGCGGGCAAGAGAGTCGTCCTCGGCGTGGCCGGGGGCATCGCCGCGTACAAGGCGGTAGAAGTGTGCCGGCGCCTAGTCGAGGCGGGGGTGCACGTGGTGCCGGTGCTCACCGACGACGCTTTGCGCTTCGTAGGCGAGGCCACGTTCTCCGCGTTGGCCTCGGAGCGCTGCCACCACAGCCTCTGGGACGATGCCGAGGCGATCCCCCACGTTCGCCTGGGGCAAGTCGCGGAGCTGATCGTGGTGGCGCCGGCGACCGCGAGTTTCATCGGCTCCTACGCGGGCGGCATCGCAGACGGGCTTCTTCTTGCCACGGTGCTCGCAACGCGCGCCCCGGTCCTCGTGTGCCCCGCCATGCACGCCGAGATGTGGGAGCACCCTGCGATCCAGGAGAACCTGTCGATTCTGGTGCGTCGGGGCGTGCAGGTGATCCCGCCGGACGAAGGGCGACTGGCAGGTGGGGATGTCGGCGCTGGTCGTATGGCCGAACCCGCCGAAATCGTCGGCGCCGTGCTCGGCCTGTTGGAGGCCGACGGCCAAGTTGTCGTGAAGCGACACAGGGACCTGGTGGGAAGACGGGTCCTGGTGAGCGCCGGGGGGACGCGCGAGCCGATCGACCCCGTGCGCTTCATCGGCAATCGCTCATCGGGAAAGCAAGGACATGCGATCGCGGAGGCTGCATCGGAGCGCGGCGCGCAGGTCGTCCTCGTGACAGCGACACGAGAGCCCGGCCCGCCCGGCACGACCGTCGTGCGGGTGGACACCGCCGCTGAGATGGAGACAGAGCTCTTGGCGCGTGCAACTGAGGCAGACGTGGTGGTGATGGCGGCGGCGGTCGCCGACTTCCGCCCGAAAGCGCCCTCCGGCAGGAAGCTGTCGAGATCCGAGGGCCTTCCCGAGATCGTGTTGGAGCCGACGCCTGACATCCTCACCGAGCTGGGTCGGCGTCGGCGAGAGGGTCAGGTGCTCGTGGGCTTCGCGGCCGAGACGCACGAGGTGGCGCAACGGGCCGCGGCCAAGCTTGCTGCCAAGGGGGCTGACGTGATCGTGGCCAACGACGTATCCACGCCGGGGGCCGGCTTCGACCATGACACCAACGCGGTGACGATCCTGGCGGCTGACGGCAGCAGCAAGGAGACAGCTCTGGTGTCGAAACGTGAGGTGGCCGACGCCGTCTTGGATACGGTGGTCGAGCGGCTTCCCGACCACGACCCGCCTGCGGGAGGCGACAGGAACCCGAGGCGCGACCCATGAGTGCCCGCTACACCTTCACATCCGAATCGGTCACCGAAGGCCATCCCGACAAGATGGCCGACCAGATCTCCGACGCCGTTCTCGACGCCGTGCTCGAAGCCGATCCGCGGGGCCGGGTGGCTTGCGAGACCTTGCTCACCACGGGCTTGGTGGTCGTGGCCGGTGAGGTGACCACCAGCTGCTACGTGGACATACCCCGTCTGGTGCGTGAAGTCGTCTGCGACATCGGCTACGACCACGAAGGCAACGGCTTCAACGGCCGGACGTGCGGAGTGATGGTCGCGCTCGACGAGCAGTCGCCAGACATCGCGCAGGGAGTGAACGCCGCGCATGAAGTTCGCAGCGGTTCGGGTGGTGAGGACCAGCTGAACGCCCAGGGAGCCGGTGACCAGGGGATGATGTTCGGCTACGCCTGCGACGAGACCCCCGACCTCATGCCGGTGCCGATCTGGCTGGCTCACCGACTTGCGCAACGCCTTGCACAGGTTCGCAGGGTGGGCGTGCTCCCGTACCTGCGGCCAGACGGCAAGACGCAGGTGAGCGTCTCCTACTCGGATGGCCGACCCGTCGCCCTGGACACGATCTTGATCTCGACCCAGCACGCACCCGGGGTCGACATAGAGACACTTCTGGTCCCAGATCTACGAGAGCACGTCATCCATCCGTTGCTCCCGCCCGATCTCGACTCTTCGGGGCTGCGGGTGCTGGCCAACCCCACGGGGCGCTTCGAGTTGGGTGGCCCGCACGCGGATACGGGGCTCACAGGTCGCAAGATCATCGTGGACACCTACGGCGGGATGGCGCGTCATGGCGGGGGAGCGTTCTCGGGTAAGGACCCTTCGAAGGTCGACCGTTCGGCCGCCTACGCGGCGCGCTGGGTCGCCAAGCACGTGGTTGCCGCCGGAGCCGCCCGACGTTGCGAGCTGCAGGTCGCTTACGCGATCGGAGTCGCACACCCGGTGTCGTTGATGCTGGAGACCTTTGGCACCGAGGAGGTAGACCCCTTGCGTATCGAGCAGGCGGTGCGCGAGCTCTTCGACCTCCGCCCCGCTGCAATCGTTCAGGATCTCGACCTGCTACGACCCATCTACCGGCGTACTGCCGCGTACGGCCACTTCGGGCGCAGCGACAAGGAGTTCACTTGGGAGGCGACACCGAGGGTGGACGAGTTGAAGCACGCGCTCGGCCTTTAGAGGCGGTGCCGGCAGGGCGCGTCGTTCGCGTGCTGCCCGACGTCGCAGCCGTGCAGAAGACCTTCGACTACACGGTCCCGGCTTCCCTGGACGACCGTGTCAGGGTCGGGACGCAAGTGCGCGTGGTGCTCCACGGCCGGCGGCTCGGCGGCTGGGTCGTGGAGGAGGACGTCGCCGCGCGTCCGGGGGTCGAATTGCGCCCGATCGAGGCGGTTCGGGGTTGGGGTCCGCCGCCCTCGGTGGTGTCGCTCGCGCAGTGGGCCGCCTGGTGGTGGGCGGGTCCGGTCACGGCCTTCCTGAAGGCGGCTTCGGCCCAACGGTCGGTCGCCTCCCTGCCGCCTGCCCCCGTCACACGTGGTGCTCGTCTTGACGGGCGCCGTGTGGAGCCGTCAGAACCGGCGCAACGAGATCGCCCCCCGGCGCGCACGGTCCCCGGTTGGGGGCCGCTCCTGGATGAGGCGGTGGGCGAGGCCTTCTCGGGCGGCATCACGGTGGTGCGCATGGCGCCGGCGGCGGACCTCTACCCGCTCGCCGTGGCCGCTTCGGGAGCTCTCGAAGGTGCCGCCGCTAGAGCCGGAGTGCTGGTGTTGGTCCCGGAGCGCGGTCGGGCCGGGCGGCTCGCGGCGCGGCTCTCGGGCGCGCGACGACCGGTGGCCTTGTTGCCAGAGGACTGGTCGGTGGCGCGCGCCGGCGGGTGTGTGGTGGTGGGCACGCGCACGGCAGCGCTCGCCCCGCTCCCGCTCCTCGCGGGTGCGCTGGTCCTCGATGCTCACGACGAGGCATACCACGAGCAACGCGCTCCCACCTGGTGCGCCTGGGAGCTGGTCGCCGAGCGAGCGAGGCGCGACGGCGCGCCCTGCGCTCTCGTATCGCCGTGTCCGACCTTGGAACTGCTCGCTGCAGGAAGGCTCGTGAGATCTTCCAGGCGTGCCGAGCGTGAGGGATGGCCGGCGCTCGAGATAGTCGATCGTCGCGGCGACGACCCGCGCACGGGTTTGTTCTCGCAGCGGGTGGTGTCGCTGGTTCGCTGGGCCGGCGAGCGATCGGGGAGGCGCGTCTTGTGCGTGTTGAACCGCACGGGACGGGCGCGCCTGTTGGCATGCGGTTCTTGCTACGAGCTTGCTCGCTGCGAGCACTGCGGCGGCGCTCTGGAGCTCATGGAGGAGTCCGAAGAAGGCGGTGGCGGGCGTCAGTTGCGCTGCCGACGTTGTGCCGCGCAGCGCCCCGTGGTGTGCGCGCGGTGCGGCGCGGCGCGCATGCGTACGCTTCGCGTCGGCGTGTCGCGCGCGCGTGAGGAGCTCGCGGCTCTCACCGGCGTGGCTGTGGCCGAGGTTTGGGGTCCCGTTGGGCGGCGAGCGACCTCCGAGGCGGAGTCGACGGGCAGTCGCCACGTAGTGTCGGTGCCGGATCCCGTGAACGCTCACCGCAACCGGGACGAGCTGGACGCGGCCGTGATCGTGGGGACCGAGGCGGTGTTGCACCGGGCACACCGGGCAGACGCGGTGGCCTTCTTGGACTTCGACGCCGAGCTGCTCGCACCGAGGATGCGCGCCGCAGAGGAGGCTCTCACGTTGCTGGCGCGGGCCTCTCGGGTGGTGGCAGGGTCTGCCGGTCGGCAGGGCCCGTCGGGTCGTGCCTCGGGCGAGGTGCTCGTGCAGACTCGCATGCCTGGGCACGAGGTGCTCGCCGCCGCCCTGTCTGCAGATCCCGGTCGCCTGTCGGAGTCTGAGCGCTCGGTGCGCCAGGCCCTGCGGCTCCCGCCATTCGGCGCGTTGGCGGTGCTCTCCGGCGCGGCCGCCGACGCCTACGGTGACGCCCTGCGAGAGGCGGCGCCCCGGGGCGTCGAGGTGAGCGGACCCGTCGACGGCAGATGGTCGGTGCGCGCGGAGCAGCGCTCGCAGTTGTGTGCGTTGCTCGCCGGCGTGAAGCGCCCTGCCGGGCGGCTGCGAGTGGAGGTCGATCCCGTCCGGGCGTGACGCCGCCCTTTCGGTGTGGGAGCCACCGGTACGATGACGGGGTGACGACGTACGCGATCCGCATCTACGGCGACCCGGTCCTGCGCCAGCGCGCGCCCGAGGTGACCGAGATCGACGGGCGCCTCAAGATCCTCGCCGACGACATGGTGACCACGATGTACGAGGCGCCGGGAGTCGGTCTTGCCGCCCCCCAGATCGGTGTGCAGAAGCGGCTCTTCGTGTACGACCTGCACGACGAGAAGGGTCCGCGTCACATCGTCAACCCGAAGGTGTCCGAGTCACGAGGCGAATGGACCTTCGAAGAGGGTTGCCTCTCGGTGCCGGGTCTGTCTTGGCCGATCGTCCGGCCAAAGGAGGTGCACCTCACAGGGTTCGACCTCGACGGCAACGAGATCTCGATAGAGGCCGACGAGTTCGAGGCCCGCGTGTTCCAGCACGAGGTCGACCATCTAGACGGCGTGCTCCTCGTGGACCGGCTCGAGGCCGATCAGCGCAAAGAAGCGCTTCGGGTGCTGCGTGCGCGCTCGCTCCCTCTGGCGCGCGAGGGCAACGGCAGATCTGCGGGGCGGGGCGCCGGCCGCCGCGTAGAAGACGTCCGCGAGCTCTGAGCGTCGGGGCGGCCAAGACCCGGAGAACCAAGAGGGTGAGCTAAGGGCGAGACCGGCGGCTCACCTGTAGTTTCCTGGCATGGCCCGACTCGCGTTCCTGGGTTCGCCGGAGGCCGCTGTTCCTGCGCTTCGAGCGTTGACCGACGCCGGGCACGACGTCGTCGTGGTGGTGAGCCAGCCCGACAGGCGTCGCGGTAGGGGAGCAGGGCTCGCTCCGAGCCCTGTCAAGCAGGCCGCTCTAGAGATGGGGCTCGGGGTGACGGATCGGATCGAGGACGTGCCCGGCTCGGGTGCGGAGCTCGGTGTCGTGGTCGCGTACGGGCGGATCGTCCCCACCGCCCTCCTCGAGAGGACTCCTATGCTGAACGCCCACTTCTCGCTCTTGCCGCGGTGGCGTGGAGCTGCTCCCGTGGAGCGGGCGATCCTGGCGGGGGACCAGGTGACAGGCGTGAGCATCATGCGCCTGGAGGCCACGCTCGACACGGGTCCGGTTCTCGTCGTGCGGCGCGAACCCATCGACAACGCCGGGCGCGAGCACGCCTCTGCTTTGACGAACCGGCTCTCCGTCGTCGCGGGCGAGCTGCTCGTGGAGGTCCTCTCCAAAGGCGTCGCCATGTTGGGACCCGGGACGACTCAGGTAGGTGAGGCCACGTACGCGGCGAAGGTGGACCTGCAGGAGCTGCGTCTCGACTTCTCTCGCACCGTGGCGGAGCTCGAGAGGATCGTTCGCCTCGACCGAGCGTGGACGACCTTTCGCGGAGTGAGACTGCGCGTGCTCGACGCCGTGGGGCACGACGAGCCCGCGACCATGCACGACGAGCCCGCGACCGCGTCAGAGGGGAGGGACGACTCGTCTGGCTTGACGCGACCGGAGCCTCCACCCTCCACCTTGCGCGGAACGAGCGTGCAGGCAGCCGACGGCACGCTCGAACTGCTCGTCGTGCAGCAGGCGGGACGCCGTCCACAAGCCGCAGGCGAGTGGTTGCGAGGAGCCCGGCCTTTGCCGGGCGAGAGGCTCGGGGAGTGACCAGTGGGGTGACTCGGGGCGCGAGGTGAGCCCGAGATCGGGTGACTTCTGGCGGCTGAAGCCGCCGGCTTCTCTTCAGGCCGCATGGCGGTCTCGCGAGGCAGGCTTCGTTAGGCTCGCAGTCGATGCTGCGCGTCGCCCCGTCTCTGCTGTCTGCGGATTTCGGGGGTCTGGCCGAGGCGGTCGGCGAGGTGAGCGCCGAGGCGGACTGGCTGCACATCGACGTCATGGACGGCCACTTCGTGCCGAGCTTGACGATCGGTCCGCCGGTGGTGAAATCGTTGCGCTCTCACACAGGGCTCTTCTTCGACTGCCACCTGATGATGACGAACCCTGGGGACTACCTGGAGGCGTTCCGCCATGCCGGGGCCGACGGATGCACGGTTCATGTCGAGGTCGGGGCGACCTCGGAGTTGCTCGCTCAGGCGAAGTCGTTCGGGCTTCGCGCGGGGCTGGCGCTCAACCCCGAGACCCCGTACGAGGCAATCGCTCCCTATCTCGAGGAGGCCGACCTGATCCTGTGCATGACCGTGCACCCGGGATTCGCCGGTCAACGTTTCATCTACGAGGTTGTCCCCAAGATCGCTCGAACGAGGCAGGAGCTCGACCGCCGCGGGTTGTCGGCCGACCTCGAGGTCGACGGCGGGATCGACGAGCACACCGCCGTGGCGGCGGTACAGGCCGGGGCGCGGGTCCTCGTGGCCGGCTCGGCCATCTTCGGGGACGCCCGACCGTGGGAAGCGGCGCGGCGGATCCGCCTCGCCGGGGAAAAAGCCCTGGTCGGGCGCAAGTAATCTGCAAGTAGACTGGTTGACGCCATGAGACCGGCCGATCCCCCGCGAGACGCGGGCGAGCGGAGCGAGCGCCCAGCCTCTTTGAACGGGTCCCCCACCGAGGACGAAGCGGCGATGCAGCGGGCTCTGGCCCTGGCGGCATCCGCTCGGACCCACTCCTCCCCCAACCCCTGGGTGGGGAGTGTCGTGTCCGGCGACGGGGAGTGGTTCGAAGGTGCAACTGAGCCGCCCGGCGGAGCGCACGCCGAGGTCGTGGCGCTCGGCGCGGCCGGAGCACGTGCGCGGGGGGCGACCCTCTACACCACCCTCGAGCCCTGCGCCCACTACGGTCGCACCCCTCCGTGCGTGGATGCCGTGCGCGAAGCGGGGGTGACACGCGTCGTGGTCGGTTTGCTGGACCCCGATCCCCAGGTTCGGGGCCGTGGGGTGGAGAAGCTGCGCGAGGCCGGGATCACGGTGGACGTCGGTTTGGCCGCCGACGAGGTCGCAGAGTTGCTGAATCCCTACCTGAAGCACCGCCGCAGCGGGCTCCCCTGGGTCGTGTTGAAGCTCGCCTGTACCCTCGACGGGCGCATCGCCGCTCCCGACGGGTCGTCGCGTTGGCTGACGGGACCCGAGGCACGTGCAGACGTGCACCGTCTGCGTGCCGAGTCGGATGCGATGCTGGTGGGCGCCGGCACCGTGCGCACGGACGACCCGGAGCTGACAGTGCGAGACGGCGGACCCGAGGCCCGCCAGCCGCTTCGCGTCGTGCTGGGAAACGTTCCCCGAGGAGCACGCGTCGAGCCCGCGCTCGAGATGACGGGCGACCCGAAGTCCGTCCTCGGCGAGCTCGGGGCGAAGGGGATCCTCCAGGTGATGGTCGAGGGTGGTGCTCGTGTCGCTCATGCGTTTCATGCTGCAGGCCTTGTCGACCGGTACGTCCTCTACATGGCCCCCGCCCTCTTCGGCGGCGACGACGGGGTCCCGATGTTCGCCGGCCCGGGCGCTTCGACCCTGGACGGTCTGTGGCGAGGAAAGCTCGTGTCGGTGACGCGCCTGGGGGACGACCTGCGGGTGGAGGTCGCGCCCCGCGACGACGCGCCCGAGACGCCCGCGGAGACGGCCTGAAGATGCCATTAGCTCGAATAGAGGAAGCGATCGCAGCGATCGCGCACGGCGAGATCGTGGTGGTCGTCGACGACGAGGACCGCGAGAACGAGGGCGACCTCATCATGGCCGCGCAGGCCGCCACCCCGGAGAAGATCGCGTTCTTCTTGGCGCACACCTCGGGTGTCGTATGCGTGCCGCTCACACCCGAGCGTGCCGACCAGCTCGATCTGCCGCTGATGGTCACGAACAACACCGAGTCGCAAAGAACGGCATTCACCGTGAGCGTCGACTCACGACGCGGCACCACCAGCGGCATCTCGGCCGAAGACCGCGCGACAACGATCCGGACGCTGATAGATCCCAACACGCGTCCAGCAGACCTGAACCGTCCCGGGCACCTCTTCCCCCTCCGTTACCGTCCGGGAGGCGTGCTGAAACGCGCCGGTCACACCGAGGCCACGATCGACCTCGCAAAGGCCGCCGGGATGTACCCTGCCGGCGTCCTTTGCGAGCTCGTCTCGCAGGACAAGACGCGAATGGCCCGGTTGCCCGAGATCGAGTCGTTCGCAAAGGCCCACGGTCTGGCGCTGATCTCGATCGCCGACCTGATCCGTTACCGGCGCCGGAAGGACAAGCTGGTGCGCCCGGTCGCCGGCCCGGTACGTATCCCCACCTCCCACGGTGACTTCACGGGTTACGTCTACGAATCGGTGATCGACAACGAGCACCATCTGGCGGTGGTGAAAGGGGAGGTGGCGGGCAAGGGCCCGGTGCTGGTACGTGTCCACTCGGAGTGCCTGACCGGCGACGTCTTCGGGTCGTTGCGCTGTGATTGCGGGCCACAGCTGAGAGAGGCCGTGAGCCTGATAGCCAGGGAAGGCAGTGGGGTGATCGTCTACCTGAGGGGCCACGAGGGGCGGGGCATCGGCCTTGCCCACAAGTTGCGTGCGTACCACCTCCAGGAACAGGGTCACGACACCGTCGACGCGAACCTGGAGCTCGGACTTCCGGTGGACAACCGTGAGTACGGGATCGGGGCACAGATTCTCGTGGACCTCGGCGTCACGACGATGCGGCTGCTGACCAACAACCCGATGAAGTACGGAGGCCTGGAAGGGTTCGGTCTCGACATCGTCGAACGCGTTCCTCTCAGCACCCACCAGAACCCCGAGAACGTCAAGTACCTGCGTACCAAGCGTGAAAGACTCGGCCACCTGCTCGAGGGCCTCGATGACGTCCTCTGAGAAGAGCGCGTTGGCTCCAGGAGCCATAGCAGCCTCGGCGAAACGGGTCGGCACCTGTTACGCGGGAGACCCCCGGTCGGGGCGCGCCCGAGTGGCGGTGGTGGGCGCCAAGTTCAACGGCGGCATCACCGAGCGTCTCCTCGACGGGGTCCTCGAAGCCGTGGGGTCCCACGGGATCGAACCGGGCTCGGTGGCGCTCGGCTGGGTGCCCGGGGCCTTCGAGCTGCCGCTCGCAGCACTGCGGTTCGCCTCGTCGGGTGAGGTCGACGTCGTGGTGGTGCTGGGAGCTGTCATCCGTGGTGACACCCCGCACTTCGACTTCGTCGCGGGACAGTGCGCGGCGGGTTGTCAGCGCGTGGCGCTTTCGACCGGCGTGCCTATCATCTTCGGAGTGCTCACGACCGATGACGTCGAGCAGGCCGTGGCGCGTTCGGGCCCCGGTGCGCAGAACCGAGGATACCAGGCAGGCCTGAGCGCTCTGGAGATGTGCGACCTCTTGGACAAGCTCCCGGCACACCCGGCGCGGGTGGTCTGAGTCGATGCTGCGGCTCGTCCTGCCCAAGGGGTCGCTCGAGGACGCCACGTTGGATCTCTTCGCCGCGGCGGACCTCACCGTGGTGCGCAGCTCGAACGTGGACTACCGAGCGCGTATCGACGACCCGCGTGTCTCTGAGGTCAGGATCCTTCGACCCCAAGAGATCCCCGTCTATGTCGCCGAGGGCCTCTTCGACCTGGGGATCACCGGCAGGGACTGGGTCGAAGAGACAGGTGCCGAGGTTGTCTCGCTGGGCGAGCTCGCCTACTCGAAGACGAGCTCGAACGCGATCCGCCTCGTGCTGGCCGTGGCAGGTGACTCCGAGGTCTCGGACGTGTCGGAGCTGCCGGCGGGAGCCAGGGTCTCGACCGAGTACCCCGAGCTCACCAGGCGTTGGCTGGAGAAGCACGGAGTCCAAGCCGAGGTGAACCTTTCCTACGGTGCCACCGAGGCGAAGGTTCCCGAGATCGCCGACGCAGTGGTGGAGATCACAGAGACCGGGCGAGCACTTCGCGCGGCCGGGTTGCGTGTGGTCGACACCGTGCTCGTCTCGCGAACGGAGCTCGTCGCCAATCCGGTCGCTGCCGCCGACGCCACGAAGCGCCACGCCATGGAGCAGCTGCGCACCTTGCTGCTGGGGGCGCTGGAGGCTCGCGGCAAGGTGATGTTGAAGTTGAACGTGGCGCGTTCGGACCTCGAGCAGGTGGTCGCGGCGTTGCCGGCGATGAAGGCCCCCACGGTCTCGGAGCTCTCGGGTGGCGGCGGCTTCGCCCTGGAGACGGTCGTGGAGAAGTCCGAGGTGAACGTGCTGATCCCGGCGCTGAAAGACCGCGGGGCCACAGACATCGTGGAGTTAGCGCTCTCCAAGATCGTGCACTGAGCGATCCAAAGATCCCGAAGACCCGTGGCGGTGAAGAGACCTATTTCATCGTCTCTGTTTCGCTCGTCCCGGTCGGTGGCGCCTCGCCGTCTGCAAGACGCGCTGTACCACTGATCTGAACGAACGCCAGGCGTATCTGCGAGAGAGCGTCGCGAAGCGACTGCTCGGGCTCACCCAGACGGCCTTCGAGGTTCTCCACCAAACTGGCCATCGCGTCCACGGCCAGGCGTGCGTCGTCGAGTCGAGGGGGTTGCTGCGAGAGGTGGATCGCGGCGAGCTCGAAGAGCCCGTACGCGTGGTTGGCGATCACCACCTCGGCGGGTGTCGACACGAGCTGGCTCCGGAGCTCTTCGAGTCGTGCTGCAAGCCGTTCGGAGTCCTCGGGGCTCAGATCGTCGGCCCCGGCCGCCAACGTGCCCTGTGGCGGAGGTCGTGACTCTTGCCGTGCGGTCGTTCGTTGATCGGTCGTTTGCTGTTCCGTCGCCGGTGGTGTCCGGCTCGCTCTGGCGGCATCCCCGACGGGGTGCTCACCTCCAGGCGTCCAAAGGCTGCTCACGGCTGGTAGCGTATTCCGCCGAAAGAGCAAAGCGGGGTTGCGCCGTGGGTGCTCCCCCACCCGGCCACTGGTGCGGTGCGCCGGGTCGTGGTGGTACGTCTCGGACGAAACCGAGGTCGCTTTCCCCGCTTCGGCTCGAGGTCCTGGGAGGTCCGGGGCCGTGCCGAGGACAGGAGGGTCATCGCATCGCCAGCACCACCACGACCAGCGAGACGAGGATCAACGATCGCATCCGCGCACGTGACGTTCGTCTCGTGGACCCTGACGGAGTGCAGCTCGGGATAAGGCCGCTGCCTGAGGCGTTGGCCATGGCCCGCCAGCTCGATCTCGATCTCGTCGAGGTCGCCCCGCAGAACGATCCCCCCGTCTGCCGGATCATGGATTACGGGAAGTTCAAGTTCGACGCAGCTCAGAAAGCGAAGGAGTCGCGGCGCAAAACCGTCAGCGTCGGGATCAAGGAGATGAAGTACCGGCCGAAGATCGGTCCGGGTGACTTCGAGACCAAGACCCGGCAGGTGCTCAAGTTCTTGAGCGAGGGTCACAAGGTGAAGGTGACGATCATGTTCCGTGGTCGAGAGGTCTTTCACCCGGAACTGGGGAAGAAGATCCTCGATCAGGTTGCCGAGGAGGTGAACGGCACCGCTCGGGTGGAGTCCGAGGCGAGGCTGGACGGCCGCAACATGGTGATGGTGCTGGCCCCCGACAAGCGGGCCAGGCAGTCGGCGGCAGCTCGCGCCGCACACGACGAGGAAGCCGGCGGTACTCCGGCGGTCGGGGTCTCCGGCGAGGCGCAGGGCGGCCCGGACGAGGGCGCCTCGAGCGATGGACTCGACGCCTCGGGCCGAGACGGCGGAGCCGGCGAGGGGGGAGCTTGACATGCCGAAGATGAAGACGGATCGCGGAGCGGCCAAGCGTTTCAAGATCACCGGCACGGGAAGGCTGCGGCGGCGCAAGGCGTACCGTTCGCACCTTCTGGAGAAGAAGCCGAGCACACGGACGCGTCGCCTCGGACGCGAGACCGACGTCGCCAGCGCGGACCGGCGCGAGGTGCGCAGGCTTCTCGGCCGATAGACGACCGGACCACCTGCCGGGGAAAGTTGCTCGCAGTCTCAAACAGGGGCCGAGAAGCAAGACCGTAGTCAGGAAAGGAGCTTGTCATGGCCAGGGTGAAGCGCGCGGTGAGCGGCAAGAAGCACCGTCGCGCCGTCCTCGAACAGGCGCAGGGCTACTACGGGAATCGCAGCCGAAGTTTCCGCTCCGCCAACGAGGCGGTCATGCACGCGTTGCAATACGCCTATCGCGACCGGCGTGCCCGAAAAGGTGACTTCCGGCGACTATGGATCCAGAGGATCAATGCAGCGGCGCGTGCCAACGGTACGAGCTACAGCAGGCTCATCGCGGGCTTACACAGAGCGGAGGTGGTGGTCGACCGCAAGATCCTGGCCGACCTGGCGGTGACCGAGCCCGAGACCTTCACGCAGCTCGTCGGTGTGGCCACCTCGGCGCTCGCCGACGTCGATGGCGACGGTGACGAGCTGGCGGGGGCACGCACCTCACAGGAAGCGCACTGAGCACCTCTCTCTCCTTCCGGCACCAGCGGGTACAACGTCTGCGGAGGCTCGTGCGCCGGCGCAGCGCGCGCCGTTCCGAGGGTGTGTTCGTGATGGAGGGGGAGAAGCTCCTCACAGGGGCGCTGGACGTCGGAGCCGAGGTGGAGTCGTTGTTCGTCGCTCGTGCTTCCGGCGCGTCGGGCGAAGTGGGCCGTCTGATGGATCGGGCCGTGCGCGCCGGTGTCCGGGTGTTCGAACTGGCCCCCGGGGTGATTGAGCGTGTCGCCGACACGGTCACGCCCCAACCGGTGCTGGGGGTCGTACGCACCCCCCGGGCGATGCTCGAGGACCTGGTGGCTGCGACCTTCGTGATCGTATGTGTGGACGTACGCGATCCGGGTAACACAGGAGCGGTCATACGCGTGGCGGACGCGGCCGGTGCCGACGGAGTCGTGTGCTGCGATGGCACGGCGGACCCGTTCAACCCGAAGACGGTACGCGCGTCGGCGGGCTCGGTGCTCCATCTGCCGGTAGTCGTCGGCGGCAGGCCCGCCGAGGTCCTCGAAGCGCTCGGAAGTCGTGGTATGCGCCGGCTCGCGGCGGTGGCTCATGGCGGGGTGCCGCACACGCGTATCGACCTGGAGTCGCCGGTCGTGCTCGTGCTCGGGAACGAAGCGGCCGGACTGCCGGCACAGCTGCGCTCGGTCGTTGACGGTCGGGTCAGCGTCCCGATGGCTGGCAAGGCGGAGTCGCTGAACGTGTCGATGGCTGCCGCGGTGCTCTGCTTCGAGGTGGCACGCAGTCGCTCTAAGGTCCCCTTGATGGAGGAAGTCCGGTGACAGGTCCCCAGGCTCTCACCGAGCGTGCCGAGCGGTTGATAGCGGAGGCCGCGACTCTCGACGAGCTGCACGAGGCACAGGTGGAGCTGCTCGGCAAGAACTCCGCCCTCGCTGCGGCCAGGCATTCGCTCCGGGACCTGGACGAAACCGAGCGTCCCGCGGCCGGCCAGAGGTTGCAAGCGGCACGCGAGGAGATCGAGCGCCTGTTGGCACAAAGACGAATGGTGCTCGAGGAAGAGCAGGCACGCGCCCGTCTGAGCGGTGACCGGCTCGACCTGACCGAGGTGACGATCGAGTCGCAGAGGGGGCGGCTCCATCTGGTCCAGCGCACCCGCGATGAGCTTGAAGACGTCTTCGTGGGCATGGGCTTCGTCGTGGCGGAGGGCCCCGAGGTCGAGACGGACTGGTACAACTTCGAAGCACTGAACATGCCGGCGGCACACCCTGCGCGGGGAATGTGGGACACGCTCTACCTCGATCTCGGCGAAGAAGAGACCGTATTGCTTCGCACGCACACCTCTCCCGTGCAGATCCGTCTCATGCAGGAGCAGGCGCCGCCGATCTACGCAGTCATGCCCGGGCGTTGCTACCGGCGCGACACGCCCGACGCCAGGCACATCCCGGTGTTCCATCAGTTGGAAGGGCTGGTGGTCGACCACGGCATCTCGTTCGCCGACCTCGCGGGCACGATCGAGACCTTCACCACGGCGTACTTCGGATCCGACACCCACTCGAGGTTGCGCCCCTCCTACTTCCCCTTTACAGAGCCGTCCGCGGAGTTCGAGGTGACCTGCTCCATCTGCAAGGGCAAGGGCTGTCGGACCTGTTCGCACACGGGTTGGGTCGAGCTCGGGGGGTGCGGCATGGTGGACCCGGAGGTCTTCGTGGCCGTGAGCGTCGATCCCGAGGAGTGGACCGGTTTCGCCTTCGGCTTCGGAATCGATCGACTGGCGCAGATGCGTCATGTGATCCCTGACATGCGCGTCCTGCTCGACAACGACGTCCGCTTCCTGCGGCAGCTCTGAGGGGCCATGCGCGTCTCCCTGTCATGGTTGCGCGATTTCGCCCCGTTCGGAACAGACGCGGTGGAGCTGGCCGCGACGCTCGCCGACCTCGGTCTCGTGGTCGAGGAGATCCGGAACGTCGGAAGCGGCCTGGAAGAGGTCGTCGTGGCGCGGGTGACCGAGATCGCGCCCATCACCGGCGCGGACAAGATCCGCCGTGTCGTGGTGGAGCGCGCACTAGGCGAATCGGTCGAGGTGGTGTGTGGCGCTTGGAACTTCTCCGAGGGTGACCTCGTCGCCCTGGCTCCTGTAGGAGCGGTGCTCCCTGGTGGCTTCGAGATCTCCCGGAGGAAGATGAAGGGGGTCGTCTCGAACGGAATGCTGTGCTCGGGCGCCGAGCTCGAGCTGTCCGACGACCACGAGGGCATCCTGGTCCTCGGTGCGGCGGCCGGAGAGACCGCCGAGGGTGCTCGGGGCGGTGGTGGGCCGGCGCCCGGCCTGGCGGATTCCGAGGAGCTCGAGCCGGGGACGCCGCTCACCGAGGCGCTCGGGTTGGAGACCGATGTGGTCTTCGACCTCGCCGTCGACGCGAACCGGCCCGACGCAGCCTCGGTAGCCGGTGTGGCACGTGACCTGGCCGCCCGGCTGCGCCTGCCGTTCGGGCTCCCCGACCTCTCGCCCGGCCCGTTGAGCGAGTCGCCCCCGGTGGAGGAGCTCGTGTCGTTGGAGGTGGTGGACCGCGACCTCTGCCCACGGTTCACGGTGCGGGTGCTTACCGGTGTGAGTGTCAGGCCCTCGCCTCGCTGGATCGCGCGGAGGTTGACCCTCGCGGGTATGCGCCCGATCAACAACGTGGTGGACGCCTCGAACTACGTGATGCTCGATCTCGGACAACCGACACACCCTTACGACCTCGATCGTCTGGGCGGGAGGGGCCTGAGGGTGCGCGCGGCTCGTCCCGGCGAGGTCGTGGTGACCCTCGACGGTGTGCAGCGCACGATGGCTCAGCGCGCGATCGGTCGCGATGACGACTTGAGGGACTGTCTGGTCTGTGACGGCGAGGACGCCCCTACGGGGATCGCGGGGGTGATGGGCGGCGCTACGAGCGAGATCGCCGCGTCGACCACCCGGGTCCTGCTCGAAGCCGCGTATTTCGCCCCGATGGCGATCGCGCGCACCTCGAAGCGGCTGGCGTTGCGGACTGAGGCCTCGACCAGGTTCGAGCGCGGTGTCGACCCGGAGGGCATCGACCGGGCAGCGTTGCGCTTTTGCGAGCTGCTCGCTGCCAGCGCGGGCGACACCATGGCGATGGCCTGCGGGGCCCTCGACGTGCGAGGGAATGTGCCCGGGCCGCGCCACGTACGCGTCCGCAGCTCGCGGGTGAACGCCCTCCTCGGCAGCGAGCTGTCGGACGGAGAGATCGCGGGGTACCTCGAGCCGATCGGGTTCGGGTCCCGGCTCGAGTCGCCGGGTGTGCTCGAAGTCACGGTGCCGACGTTCCGTCCCGACACCGAGCGCGAGGTCGACGTGGTCGAGGAGGTGGCCCGGCACCACGGCTACGCCAAGTTGCCGCGCCGTCGCCCGTTCCCGCCCCAGGTCGGAAGGCTGAGCTCCTACCAGCGTGAGCGTAGGTTCGTGCGCGAGATCGTCGCGGGCACCGGAGCCGACGAGGCTTGGACACCGTCGCTGCTAGCACCCGCGGACCATGAGCGGGCCGGGCTGACAGCAGCGGGCTGGCCGGCGATCCGACTGGCGAACCCGTTGACCCCCGAACAGTCTGTCCTGCGGCGGTCGCTTCTGCCGGGGATGTTGAAGGCTCTTGAGTTCAATGCGGCCCGGCGCCAGGGCAGGGTCCGGCTCTTCGAGGTGGGCAAGGTGTTCCCCGTTCCCGCCGGAGAGCGTGTGGGGGCAGCGATGAGGCATAGCGATCCGAGCGCCTCGGTCGTAGACGAGCGCGAGATGCTAGGCGTGTTGCTGGCGGGCGAAGGTGACGACGCGCGTTCGGCGGTTCGGGTCTGGTACACGCTCGTAGACGCCCTGCACCTGAGGGGTGCCGAGCTCGCGGCACGAGAGCTCGCGGCACGAGAAGGCGCCCTCACACGCTCTGTGGGTGGGCTGCACCCCACGCGCACAGCTCAGCTGGTCGTCGAACCGAGCGAGGCCACCGCCGATGCCGATCGCACCGGCGCCGTGGACGGCGCGAGCGACGCAAGCTCCGTTGTCGGGGTGGTCGGTGAGGTCGACCCCGCGGTGCTCGAGCGTTTCGGCTTCGACACCGTCGAAGGACGTGCCGGGTGGCTCGAGCTGGACCTGGGGCTGCTGCTTCGGCACGCCCCGAGAACGGTGAAGGTCGCCGCGCAGATCAGCAAGTTCCCTTCGAGCGACGTCGACCTCGCGTTCGTGATAAGCGATTCCGTACCCGCCGCAGCTGTCTCGTCGACTCTGGAGAAGACTGCCGGCGAGCTTCTCGAGTCGCTCTCGTTGTTCGACGTCTACCGGGGACCGGGGATGCCAGAAGGCTCTCGCAGCCTGGCGTGGCGGTTGCGCCTCTGCGCGTTCGACCACACTCTCACCGACGAGGAGATCGCACGGCTGAGAGCCAGATGCATAGAAGGGGTACTGCGCTCCCATCACGCAGCGCTACGAGGCTGAGTTCCGGGCTGACCGGCGCCTGGACGAGGCCGCGACTAATGACGACCTCGGACGCCGGGCAGGGATCCGGCTGGCCGTGGCTTCGTAGCCCGGCGTGTGCGAGACGGTGGTGTCGGGAGCCCGTCGGGAGGGGGCAAGGCGGTTTCGAGCCCGGCCGGTAGCGAACAAGTGGTAATGAATCTGATTCTCATTTATAATAACCCCCGTGAGACCCAGTTGGACACTGCTCGGATGCGTGGTGTGCGCGGGGGCGTTGTTGGCGGGATGCGCCACGAGCGCCGCTGCGCCCGTGGGCTCCGAAGGGGTGCTCCAGGTGGTGGCGGGCGAGAACTTCTGGGGGAGCCTGGCCGCCCAGCTCGGCGGGGACCGGGTGCACGTCACGAGCATCGTTTCTGACCCGAACGCCGACCCTCACGAGTACGAGAGCAGTCCGGCCGACGCTCGGCTGTTCGCGACAGCGAACTACGTGCTCCTGAACGGGGCCGGTTACGACGCTTGGGCCAGCCGGCTGCTCGGAGCCCAGCCAAGAGCCGGCCGCAAGGTCTTCACGGTGGCAGCGCTCCTCGGGAAGAAGGAAGGGGACAACCCTCATTTCTGGTACGACCCGGCATACGTGTTCGAGGTCGTAGATCACATCACGGCCGACTACAAGGCCCTCGACCCGAAGCACTCTTCGTACTTCGCGTCGCGCTACGAGGCCGTGCAAGAGGAGCTCGTGCCCTACAGGCAGCGGCTCGCCGACATCCGGCAGCACTTCGCCGGCAGCCGGGTGGCGGCTACCGAGAGCATCTTCGAGTACCTGGCCCAGTACCTGCACCTGGACCTGGTCACCCCGTACGCGTTCATGAAAGCGGTGGCGGACGGGAACGACCCTCCGACGTCGAGCGAGGCCGCCTTCGAACAGCAGATACAGGCCAGGGCGTTCGGTGTGCTGGTCTACGACGTGCAGACCGTGACCCCGCTCACGACCTCCATAAGACAGCAGGCCGAGCAGAAGAACATACCGGTGGTGGGAGTGTCCGAGACGATCCAGCCCGCGAGTGCCACCTTCGAGGGGTGGATGGACGCACAGCTCGACTTGCTCACCCATGCCCTCGCGGCCCAAACGGCCGTCCGGTAGTCGGAGGCCGAGACGATGACCACCGTGCACGCTCCTGTCGTCGAGGCCAGGGGGCTGGCCGGAGGTTACGCCGGGCGCGCCGTGTGGTCCGGTGCTGATTTCACCGTCGACCACGGAGAGTTCGTCGCGGTGCTCGGACCGAACGGCGCGGGGAAGTCGACCTTGCTCAAGATGCTCCTGGGCCTGCTCCCGCCTCTCGCCGGGGAGCTCAGCGTGCTCGGCTCGTCTCCGAGGAGGGGCAGCCCGCACATCGGTTACCTGCCTCAGGCCCGCAACCTCGACGCGGCGGTCGCCTTTCGGGGAGTGGACCTGGTGGGTCTGGGGCTCGACGGGCACAGGTGGGGATTTCGCGTCCCGACGCGTCCGAGACGCGATTTGCTTGACTCAGTGACGGAGGCGCTCGATGCGGTGGGCGCGTCGGGGTACGCCGGGCGGAAGGTCGGGGAGATGTCTGGCGGCGAGCGCCAGCGGATCATGCTGGCGCAGGCGCTCGTGAGCAAGCCCCGTCTGTTGTTGCTGGACGAGCCGTTCGCCAATCTCGACGTGCGCCACCAGTCGGTCATGGCCGCAGTCGTGGCGGAAATCGCGGTCGAACAGAGCTTGTCGGTGGTCCTGGTGGCTCACGACATCAATCCGCTCCGGCGCGTTGTGGACCGGGTCTGCTACCTGGCCGGCGGCGGCGTGGCGATCGGCACCCCGGACGAGGTCGTGACGGGGCCGGTGCTGAGCAGGCTCTACGGAGGCCCCGTAGAGGTCCTCACCGACAGTCGAGGACGGCGTTTCGTCGTCGGGCTCGAGGAAGAGACGGCGCATCCTCACGGCGCGACAAGGGCGAGGATCCTAGAAGGAGCCGTTGGGTGAATTTCGCCGCACGCCACCTCCTGGCGAGCGCGGGCCCGGTAAGCAGCTTCAGCTGGAATCTCCTCGCTGACCTCCGGCAGATGCTCGGGTACGCGTTCATGCGCAACGCTTTCGAGGCCGGGGCCGTCGTGGCTGTGGTTGCGGGCGTCGTGGGCTACTTCGTGGTGCTGCGGCGGACCGCTTTCGCGGCTCACGCCCTCTCGCACATCGGGTTTGCCGGAGCAGCCGGAGCGGTTGCCGTGGGCGTCATACCCCTCTGGGGACTTCTCGCGTTCTGTCTGACCTCCGGAGCGGTGATCGGCGGGCTCGGTCAGCGTCTGCGAGAGCGGGACACGGTGATCGGAATCGTCCTGGCGTTCGCTCTCGGGCTCGGGGCACTGTTCATCTCTCTCTACAACGGTAATTCGAACGAGGCGATCTCGATTCTCTTCGGTGAGATCCTCGGAGTCAGTTCAGGTGACCTGTTGCTCACGCTCGTGATCGGCTTGATCACCTTGGCGATGGTGGCCACGCTCTACCGCCCGCTGCTCTTCACCTCGGTGGACGAGGACGTGGCGGAGGCCCGCAGGGTTCCCGTTCGCATGGTGTCGGTGCTGTTCATGATGACCGTGGCGCTGGCGGTCGCGATCTCGGTACAGGTCGTGGGCGTGCTTTTGATATTCGGCCTCATGGTGACGCCTGCAGCCGTCGCGGAGCGAGTATCTCGCAGCCCTGGTCAGGCGATGCTGGTGGGTGTCGTCGTCGCCCTGGGATCGACCTGGCTCGGCCTGGCGATCTCGTGGTATTTCGCGTATCCGGTGAGCTTCTTCATCATCACGATCTCCTTCGTCGCCTACGTAGTCGTGCGGGTCGCGTCGTGGGCGAAGGAGCGTGCGGTGCGGGCTCCGGCGGTGGCATAGTGGCACAAGTGGGCACACCGCACCGACGCGACACGCCCCAGCGGCGTGCCGTTATTGGCGCGTTGGCGAACTACGAGGGGTTCCGCTCCGCCCAGGACATACATGCCGCTGTTCGCAGCGGCGGTAAGGCCGTCGGTCTGGCGACTGTGTACCGATCGTTGCAGTTGCTGGCGGACGCCGGCGAGGTGGACGTGCTGCGCGACGACTCCGGAGAGCTCCTCTACCGGCATTGCGCAGATCTCGGGCACCATCATCATCTCGTCTGCCGGTCCTGCGGGACGGCCGTGGAGGTGAAGTCGGCTGCTGTTGACCAATGGGCCACCACCGTCGCCGAAGAACACGGCTTCACCGAGGTGGAGCACTGGGTGGAGCTTTTCGGGACCTGCAGCAACTGTGCTCGAAAAAGGTCCTGAGCGCGCTCAGATAGCCGGCACGCGACCAGCGAAAGAGCAATAACCAGTGTCAACCATCGTCGGTCGTCGAGCGCAGGCCGAAGGAGCCTGCTTCGAGCTCATCGACCAGAGCAAGTGTGAGGGGCCCGAGCCAAGGCGTGACGCGCCTCAGGTCCTCGGGACAGAGACTGTCCAAGAACGACCAACCGACGAGGTCCTCGGCGTCATCGGACTCCCGTGCGACTTGCTCCACAGCGGCGAGGCAACGGATCAGCACGGTGTCGGAGGGACCGCGACTCGAGAGGAGCGAGGCGACGAAGTCCGCAAGCTCGCAGAACGCAGCCGGCGCTCCGGGGTCGCCGTCAGCCGCTTCGACCAGGTGAGTGAAGCGTTCAACGAACTCGGGAACCGCTTCGAGCACGGCGGCGACGTCGGTGTCGATGATGGATGTAAGGTTATGGGACGCTATGACAATCAGTCAAGATACAGGGCGATGCATGAGGGGGCATCTCGTCGGCGGGGATTGTCTATCTGGCGTACCCAACATTTCCGAGGCTCGGCGTGACCCCACAGCTAGCCTTGGAGCGGAGACCTCAGAGGAGGACCGATGGACCCCGAAGAGGACGAGGAGCGGGCCAGCCTGCCTGGCGACTTCGAATCGAATCTCAAGGCGATTTTGGAGGTCGATCCCGAAGCCCTGGAGGATGGCGAGGAGGAGCCTCCTCAGGACTAGGGGCCTAGCGTGCCCAGCATGGTCAAAGATTGGGCCACCGACCTCGTGGCTTATGTCTGGCACATGGGCCACAGGTGGCTCGGCACAGCGATTACTGGAATCTCTGTTGTCCTCGCTGTCGCTACCGACATTCGCCACCATTCAATCGGTCTTCCCGTTTGGGGCTGGGCGCTGGTCGCCATGGGCGGCATCGTGATTGCCGGTTTCCTGGAATGGCGCACCCTGTATCACCATCCTGAGCATGTCGCCAAGATTCGCAGGATCGCCGAGAGCGTGCACGACTCCCTGGGAAACGGGAGAAACCGCGGCGCAATCGAATACTCGGACGGGGTCCGAAGCGACGAGGTCCTAAAGGAAATGTTCCAGGGTCACTGTCCCAAGGGCATCACAGCCCTGCTGGGCGAATGGGACCAAGTCGGACGTGACATTCCCGCGACCGAGACGGATGCGATCACACAGATGAAAGGCCAGGTGGCCCAGGAGGTCCGATCAGGGTTTCCCCAAGACAGAGGTTGGTTTACGGGGACGATCATCGACCATGCCGCGGGATACCTTGAACGCCGTTTTGTGTCCGGGAGCCGGAACGTGGGACTCCCCATAGCGTTAGGAACCGACGCCGTTATGTGGGGAACGACCGTCATCCGGTTTGTAGACCTATCGGATGACGCGGCACGAGCCGAGGCCGAGTCCGCGATCCAGTCACTCCGCGAGTCCGTCGAAAGAGTGGCGGCCATGTGGCCCGCCGACCAGTTGCGCAACCTTGTAAACCGCCGGGCACAGATTGTGGACGAGGTCTATAAGCCACTTCAGTTGATGATTCATGGTGCTCCCATACGGGGCCGATGCCCTGGCTGCTTGCCATGATTGTTCTGGTCAAGCAGCTGTCACCCGTCGATACGTCAAACGCCGACCCTCGGCCTGGTCAATGAGTTTCGCCATGCGCGCCGTGTCCGACATCTTGCAAGTGGAGAACCGGAAGTCATGCTCAGCCAAGTAACGGTGCAAGTGCTCTCGGCTGACGTGGTGGTGCGTTCCGTCGATGGAACGCTTGAGTTGGGCAAAGTATCCCTCAGCCCTGTTGGTCGTGACGCCGTCGCGCACGTACTCGTCCTCGGAGTGGTTCACCGTGGCGTGCTCGATGAACTCACGCCCGAGTTGGTCGTACCAGGAACCCTCGTCGGTCCAGAGCACGCTCCCAGCCATGTCCACGTTCTTGCTCATCACCTTGCGCAGGGTTGCGCCCGTCACGTCAGGAACTACGCGCGACCGGACCTCGCCAGTGGTCGCGTTGATGAGCGAGAACACCGGAGTCTTCTCGGTGTGCCTGTTCTCTCCCGGCCTCATTCGGCGGGGTCCCTTGTGATGGTGGTCGTTCCCAGGGTCGCCACCGATCCACGCCTCGTCGGCCACGATGGTCCCTCGCATCGTCGTCAAAGACGACACGCGCATCGCCTCGCGCAGTCTGTGAAGCATGAACCACGCGGTCGGCTGGGTCACGCCAAGGGTGCGGCGCAGCTCGTTCGCTGCAACACCGTTCTTGGAAGCCGACATGAGGTAGAGGGCGAGCAGCCACTTCGACAGCGGCACTTGCGACCTCTCGAAGATCGTCCCTACGAGAACCGAGAAGGGCTTGCGACACACCTTGCACTTCCACAGACGGCGATAGGTCACGGCACCCGTCGTGGTCGTCCGAGGCTTGCGAGGCTGGAGGAAGTAGGCGCGGCCTACGTCGCCACAGTGGGGGCAAATGGGGCCGTTCGGCCAGCGCATCTTCTCGACCAGTTGCCAGGCTGCTCCCTCATCGGAGAAGTGCTTGGCGAGGGTGCTCAGGTTCATTTCCATGAACCTCATCCTGACAGGGGGGTGTAACGCTTTGACCTGGGCCTATGCGAGAAATATGCCGAAATCCGCGCTCAAAAGCCCTGTTCAGGGCCTTGGGGACAGAAAGGGCTCTGACCTGGGGAAATGTTGGGTACGCCAGATAGACAGTCCCCTCGTCGGCATGGGGTACTGTGTGGGGCATATGCATGAGTATGCAGTTTCATGTATGATATTGCGCCAATGCGTGTGGGCATCCTGGGAGCGTCGGGTTTCACCGGAGTAGAGCTGCTGCGGCTTTGCGCTTCGCACCCTGAGCTGGACGTGGTGATCGCGGGAGCGCAAAGCCAGGCCGGGAGAGGGGTGTCGGACCTCTACCCGTCACTGGTGGCGTGCTATCCGTCGCTGGCGTTCACGAAGGTGACGGCGGGCGATCTGCGTGGGCTCGACGTGGTGTTCCTGGCTCTGCCGCATGGGGAATCCCAGATGGTGGTCCCGGACCTGGTGGGCGAGGTCGGCGTGCTCGTGGACCTGTCGGCGGATTTCCGCCTGCGAGACCCTAGGACGTACGCGCAGTGGTACGGGAAGGTCCACTCGTCGCCCGAGCTGCTCGGGCGGTTCGCGTATGGGCTCCCGGAGCTGTTCAGGCCCGACCTCGAGGACGCCACTCTGATCGCAGCTGCCGGCTGCTACCCGACGGCTGCGGGGCTGGCGCTCGCGCCGCTCGTGCGCGCAGGAGTAGTGGAGGCCGCCGGAATCGTTGTCGACGCGGCGAGCGGGGTCTCGGGAGCCGGGCGCAAGCTGGCTCATTCGTCGCACTTCAACACCGTGGACGAGGATTTCACGGCTTACAGCCTGCTGCGCCATCGTCATACGCCCGAGATCGAGCAGGTCGTCGGGGGGGAGGTACTGTTCACCGCGCATCTCGCGCCCATGAACCGGGGAATCCTGGCCACGTGCTACGCGCGTTCGCGTAGCGGCCCCGTTGCTGGACACGCTCTCAGGACCGAGGACGCCATGGCCGTGCTGGAAGAGGCCTACGGCGATGAGCCCTTCGTGGTCGTATCAGAATCGCCTCCCTCCACGAAGGCGACCCTGGGGTCGAACTGCGCCCACCTGACCGCTCGCGTCGATGCGCGCACCGGATGGGTGGTCTCGATTTGTGCGATCGACAACCTGACAAAGGGCGCTTCGGGCCAAGCGGTGCAGTGCGCCAACATAGCGCTCGGGATCGACGAGACATCGGGGCTCCCGAGAGCAGGTCTGTACCCATGACCACGTGCACGGTCGCGGGTGGTGGACCGCAGTCGGCTGGGGAGGTTCTGAGATGAGCGTCACGGCACCGGCGGGCTTCGTGGCGGCGGGCACCTCCTGCGGGACGAAGGGCCCGGGCGAATTGGACCTGGCCCTGGTGGCCAGCGACGACTCGCGTTCGGTACCGGCTGCCGCCGTGTTCAGCACCAACCTGGCGGCGGCCGCACCCGTGGTGGTGAGCCGCGCTCACCTGAAGTCGAGTGGCGGTCACGCCGCGGCCGTGGTCGTCTCGAGCGGGAACGCGAACGCGGCGACGGGGCTTCGGGGCCTCGCGGACGCGGAGCGGATCTGTGAGCTGGCGGGTGGAGAGCTCGGGGTCGCGGCGTCCGAGGTGCTCGTGTGTCAGACGGGGCTCATCGGAGTCCCGATGACGATGGTGCCGATCGAGACGGGGATGGCAGCCCTGGTCTCGGCGCGCGCCGGCGGGACGGAGGCTGCCAGGCGTGCGGCAGAGGCGATGATGACCACCGACACGTTTCGCAAGGAGGCGGTGGTCGAAGGACGCGGGTTTCGGGTGGGAGGGATGGCGAAGGGGGCGGCGATGCTGGCTCCGCACATGGAGCTCGCCGGCGGCTTCGCGCACGCGACCATGCTGGCGCTCCTCACCACCGACGCTTGCTGCGAGCCTTCGGACCTGGCGGCGGCACTGGTCGGGGCGGTCGATCCGACTTTCAATCGGATGACCCTCGACGGATGCACGTCCACGAACGACACCGTCGTGGTGCTTGCCAGCGGCCGAAGCCAAGCCTCGCCGGGGCCGGGGGAGTTGGCCGCTGCGTTGGAGGCAGTGTGCGGGCAGTTGGCGGGGATGATGGCCGCGGACGCCGAAGGCGCGACGAAGGTTGCGAAGGTGTCAGTGGGGGGCGCAGCCTCTGAGGCTGAGGCTCACCGTGCGGCGCGCAAGATCGCCGAGTCGACACTGGTCAAGTGCTCGCTCAACGGCGAGGACCCGTACTGGGGGCGGGTGGTGAGCGAGCTGGGATCGGCTGGCGTCGCGTTCGAGATCGACAATGTGGAGGTTGCCTATGGGGGGACGGTCGTGTGCCGCGGAGGGGTGGCAGCCGAGCACGACACCGAGGCGCTGCGCGCCTACATGAAGCAGCGTTCACTGGAGATCGCTTGCGACCTGGGCATGGGCACCTCGACGGCGACCGTGCTCACCTGCGATCTGGGGCACGGCTACATCGACGAGAACAGGACCACCTCGTGAAGCCCCGGGAACCGAGGACCCCCGCGTACAGGGCGGAGCTCTCGAGTGAAGAAGCAGGAGCAAAGGCGGGGATCCTGGTCGAAGCTCTTCCTTACATCCGGCGCTTCTCGGGAAAGGTGGTCGTGGTCAAGTACGGAGGCAACGCGCTGTTCTCCACCCCCGGCACGACTCCCGTGGCGCGCAGTCTGCCGGGAGGTCCCCGCAGAGCCGTGTCGCGCGTGGACGTGGCGGGGACATGGAGCGCGCAGGAGCTCGCGTCTACGCGCTCGACCGCCCGGTCAGCCGAGGACGAGGCTCTCGATTCGTTCGCCGAGGACATCGTTCTCATGCGTTCGGTGGGGATGCTCCCGGTGGTGGTCCATGGAGGAGGGCCTCAGATAGGCGAGCTCATGTCGCGATTGGGGAAGGTCCCGGAGTTCCGTGACGGAATGCGGGTGACCGACGCCGAGACGCTCGAGATAGCGCGCATGGTGCTGGTGGGAAAGGTGAACCGTGAGATCGTCTCTGCAATGAACGTGCACGGGCCGCTCGCGGTCGGGCTCTCAGGAGAGGACGCCAACTTGCTCACCGCCAGTCCGCGTCCTGGCGATCTTGGTTTCGTAGGGGACGTGGAGGTCGTCGACCCCTCGATAATTCAGCGGTTGCTCGCCCAGGGCCTCATCCCGGTGGTGGCGACCGTGGCCGCGGACTCGACGGGTCAGGCCTACAACATCAACGCTGACTTGGTGGCCGGGGCGCTGGCGGCGGCTCTCGGCGCGGAGAAGCTGGTGTTCCTTACCGACACCGAAGGGTTGCGCGCAGACCCGCAAGATCCCACGTCGCTGCTTCGAACGGTGACCGCCGACGCGCTCGACGCAATGGTGAGCTCGGGCGCCGCAAGCGGCGGGATGGTACCGAAGGTGGAGGCGTGCGCCCAGGCCGTTCGCTCGGGGGTGGCGCGTGCCCACATCCTGGACGGGCGGGTGACGCACGCTCTGCTGCTCGAGGTATTCACTGACGAGGGTGTAGGCACCATGGTCACGGGGACCACAGGCGAGGTGGAGCCGTGACGCCTGCCTACGAATCCACCGAGCCCGTCGAGTTGGACAGAAGCGCGTTGATGCAGACTTACGCGGAGCCGCCGGTCACGTTCGTGCGCGGTGAGGGGACGTTGCTCTGGGACACCGAGGGACGCAGGTACCTCGACTTTCTCTCCGGCCTGGCAGTGACCTCGCTCGGGCACGCTCATCGCGCCGTCGCGGACGCACTGAACGCGCAGGCGCTCACGCTCTTACACACTTCGAACCTCTTCGGAAACGTCGTCGCCCCGGAGGTGGCGATCACGATCGACCGCCTGATCGGTGGGGGAGAGCAGCGGGCCGGAGGCCAGGTCTTCTTCTGCAATTCCGGGGCCGAAGCGAACGAGTGCGCGTTCAAGCTGGCGCGCAAGTGGGCCGGGTCAGGCCGTCATGTGGTGCTGAGCGCGTGGAATTCCTTCCACGGACGCACCCTTGCCACGTTGCACGCGACGGGTCGGAGCTCCTGGCACGTGGCGTTCGCTCCGCTACCCGAAGGGTTCGAGCACGTGCCGTACGACGACCTTGACGCGCTCGACGCTGCTTGTGACCCGGCTCGCGTCGCCGCTGTGATCGTCGAGCCTATCCAGGGTGAGGCGGGGGTAGTCGTACCGTCGTCGGACTACTTGAGAGGGGTGCGCCGGATTTGCACGGAACGCGGCATCCTGCTCATGGTCGACGAGGTGCAGACGGGCATAGCGCGCACGGGTCGCTGGTTCGCGTTTCAACATACAGGTGTCGAACCGGACGTGGTCACGATGGCGAAGGCGCTTGGCAACGGTGTTCCGATCGGCGCGTGCTGGGCGCGCGCGGAGGTGGCCGCTGCCTTCGCGCCCGGGGATCACGCGAGCACCTTCGGGGGCCAACCGCTCGCCGCGGCAGCGGCCAGGGCGACGTTAGGGGTAATGGAGGCCGAGGACGCCCCGGGCCGTGCCGCTCGGGCGGGGGCAAGGTTGCGTGGCGGGCTTGAGGCCATAGACGGGGTGAGTGGAGTCCGTGGAGAGGGCCTGTTACTGGGTGTCGCGCTCGCATCAGGGCGCGTCGCTGAGGAACGGGCCACTGAGGGATCGGGGCTCGCCATGGACGTGGTGGCTGCCGCACTGCGGCGCGGGCTGGTCGTGAACGCTCCACGCCCTCATACCATCAGGGTGGCGCCTCCGTTGTTGGTGTCGGACGATGAGATCGACGAGGCTCTGGTGATATTCGCGGATTCCGTGGGCGACGTGAGATCCAGAGAGCGGCCCGATGCATAACTTCCTAGAGGTGGACGACCTCTCGTGTGACGAGCTCGAGGATGTGATCTCACTGTCTTCGGTCCCGCCGGCTGAGCTGCACGGTGCACTGTCGGGCCGGGGGGTCGCGCTCGTGTTCGAGAAGCCCTCGGCTCGCACCCGTAGCTCGAGCGAATTGGCCGTCGTAGCGCTCGGCGGCCATCCCGTGTACGTGCAGGACGCCGAGGTCGGGATCGACGTACGTGAGACGGCGGAGGACGTCGCGAGGACGCTCGCCTGTTACCACGCTGTGATCTGCGCGCGCGTGGGCGACCACGAGAAGCTCGTCCGGATGGTGAACGCCCTTTCAGCGGCGGGCGTGGCGGTGCCCGTGGTGAACCTGTTGTCCGAGTTGGCTCACCCCTGTCAGGCCCTCGCGGATCTCTTGACTCTGCGCCAGGTGTTCGGGGACCTCGGAGGGCGGACGATCGCTTACATCGGTGACGCCAACAACGTGTGGCGTTCACTGTCGCTGGCCGCTTCGATGGTCGGTGTGCGCGTGCGAATTGCTTCGCCAGAAGGGTACGGTCCGGATGCCGACGACGTTGAGCGCGTCGTGCGGCTCGGCGGCGAGATCGAGGTGACCGATCACCCGGCCGAGGCGGCCGCAGGGGCCGATGTCCTGTACACCGACGTATGGACCTCCATGGGCCAGGAGGACGAGGGCGAGTTGCGGCGCAAGGCGTTCGCCGGGTTCACCATCGACGAGGATCTGCTCAACCGGGCGTCTCCCGATGCAGTGGTGCTGCATTGCCTGCCCGCGCACCGGGGCGAGGAGATCAGCGCGAGCGTGATCGACGGGCCGAGGAGCCGCGTGTGGCAGCAGGCGGCCAACCGCATGCACGCGATGCGGGGGCTTCTCGCGTGGATCGTCCGTGCATCGGACCGGGAGTCCGCCGCTTCGGAGGAGGGACGTTGACGAGGTTCGGCAAGACGCAGCGTCAGCATCGTGTGGCCCAGCTCCTCGAGACGTGCGCCGTGACGAGCCAGGCGCAACTGGTCTCGTTGTTGGCGGACGAAGGCGTGGAGGCCACCCAGACCACCGTGTCGCGCGATCTCGAGGAGATCGGCGCACTGAAGGTGAGGGTGCCAGGTGGGGACACCGTCTACGCGCTGGCGGAGCTACCGGTCCACCAGGTCGCGCCACAGGAACATCTGCGGAGGGTGCTCGGAGAGTGGGTGGTGGAGATGGCGCACTCGGCGAACCTCGTCGTGCTGCGGACTCCGCCGGGCTCTGCTCATGTGGTCGCTTCGGCGCTGGACCGCAGTGGTTTCGAGGGTGTGGTGGGCACCGTGGCCGGAGACGACACGGTCTTGGTGGTGGCTGGCGAGGACACCGGGGGAGCGGAGCTGGCGCGGCGGATCGGTCAGTCCCGCGCCCCCTCCGGGACGCCGAAGTCGCAAAGAGCACGAAGAAACGGAGAACAGTGATGGCAAAGCGAGTGGCGTTGGCCTATAGCGGCGGCCTCGACACCTCGGTGGCGGTCAAGTGGCTTGGTGAGGAGCTCGGGGTCGAGGTGGTGGCTGTGGCAGTTGACGTCGGACAGGGCGACGACTTCGAGGCGATCCGTAGGCGCGCCCTGGATGCAGGGGCCGTGGAGTCGGTTGTCGTCGATGCACGCCGCGAGATGGCCGAGGACTTCCTTGTTCCCGCGATCTTCGCCAACGCCCGGTACGAGGGGCGCTATCCGTTGGTGTCCGCGCTGTCGAGACCCGTGATCGTTCGTCACCTCGTGGCCCAGGCGCGCCTTCACGGCGCCGACGCCGTGGCACACGGGTCTACGGGAAAGGGCAACGACCAGGTGCGTTTCGATGTCGGTACGCGCGCGCTGGCCCCGGACCTCGAGATCCTCGCTCCTGCCCGGACCTGGGGGTTGACTCGTGCGGACTGCATCGACTACGCGGCGCGCCATTCGATACCGGTGGAGGCCACCAAGGAGAAGCTCTACTCCATCGACGAGAACCTGTGGGGCAAGGCAATCGAGTGCGGTGTCATCGAGGACCCGTGGGCCGCTCCGCCCGAGGAGCCGTTCACCTTGACGCGGGCAACCGAGACCGAACCGCGTGAGATCGTGGTCGGGTTCGAGCACGGGGTGCCGGTGGCCCTTGACGGCCAACGCGTCGAGCTCACGGGCCTGATCGGCGAGCTCGGCTCCGTCGTTGGCGGCTATGGGTGGGGGCGGGTCGACATGGTGGAGAACCGCCGGGTGGGAATCAAGAGCCGCGAGGTGTACGAGTGCCCGGCGTCGCTCGCGTTGATCCTTGCCCATGTCGATCTCGAGGGTCTCACGTTGGAGCGCGACGTGGCCCACGAGAAGGCGCGCCTCGAGCCGAGGTGGGCCGAGCTCGTCTACGACGGGTTGTGGTTCTCCCCGCTGAGAGAGGCAATCGACTCGTTCTTCACCACGACCCAGCAATATGTGACCGGTGACGTGCGCCTGGCCCTTGCGCCGGGTAGTTGCATCGTGGCCGGACGCCGCAGCCCGACCTCTCTCTACGACCACGGGCTGGCCACCTATGACGCCTCGGACACCTTCGAGCACAAAGACGGTGAGGGATTCTCGCGAATCTGGGGCTTGGGCCTCGCCACCTGGGCTGCTCGCCAAGGCGGTGGTGGCGCGCGACCGGCGGGAACGGCCGCGGCGGATCGTCCCGGGCGAAGGGCCGAGGTCCCGGGGGGCGAGGAAGGCAAGTGACGTTGTGGGAAGGGCGACTCAGCGGCACGGCAGAGGAGGTGATGGCGTTCACTGCCAGCATCAGCTTCGATCGCCGACTCGCTGAGGACGACCTCGCCGGGTCACGCGCACACGTGCGGGGTCTCGGACGGGCCGGGATGCTCGCAGATGAAGAGGTCGCCGTCCTCTTGGCCACGCTCGACCGGGTGGAGGAGGAGATCGCCTCGGGCAGCTTTGTGTTCCAGGCCGAGGACGAGGACATCCACACCGCGGTCGAGCGGCGGGTGACCGAGATCACACCCGATCTAGGGGCGAAGCTGCACACCGGGCGGAGCCGCAACGACCAGGTGGCCACCGACTTGCGCCTGTGGGCACATCGCGAGCTGCTGGAAGTGGCGGGGCGGGTGCTCTGCCTGGAAGAGACGCTCCTGCGGCGGGCTGTCGAGGTCGGCGACACCTATCTGCCCGGCTACACACACATGCAACGTGCACAACCCGTGCTCCTGTCCCACCACCTACTGGCGCACGGATGGGCACTGGCGCGTGACATAGACCGGCTGGTGCACAGTGTCGACCGGCTGGACGTCAGCCCTCTCGGGGCCGGGGCGCTCGCGGGAACATCGTTGCCCCTGGACCCCGATTGGGTCGCCGAGGACCTCGGCTTCACGGGACGTTTCGAGAACTCCATCGACGCGGTGTCCGATCGCGACTTCGTCGTCGAGGCACTCTTCGACATGGCGCTGGTCGGCGTGCACCTGTCGCGCCTCGGGGAAGAGATGGTGCTGTGGTCGTGCGAGGAATTCGGCTTCGTCGTCCTGGACGACGCCTATGCGACCGGCAGCTCGATGTTGCCACAGAAGAAGAACCCCGACGTCGCGGAGCTCGCACGGGGGAAAGCCGGGCGATTGATCGGTCATCTAACCGGCGTGCTCGCCACCTTGAAGGGTCTTCCGCTCGCGTACAACCGTGATCTCCAGGAGTGGTCCGAGCCCCTGTTCGACGCCGTGGACCAGGTGTCGGGGACACTCGTGGCGCTCACCGGGTTGGTCTCCACGGCAGGGTTCGCCACCGAGAAGATGAGCGAAGCCGCAGCCGGGCCACAGGCCGCGGCGGTGGACCTTGCCGAGTGGCTCGTGGGGCGTCAGGTTCCCTTCCGCCAGGCCCACGAGCTCGTCGGCTCCCTCGTACGCGACTCGATCGAGCGTGGTGTGCCGTTGACGGAGCTGGTGCACGCTCACCCGGCGCTGGGCGCAGAGGCGCTGAGCGTCCTCGAGCCCGGTGTCGCCGTCACCAGACGCACCTCGCCGGGGGGCGCCGGGCCGGTCCCGTTCGCGGTACAGCTCGAGCGTTTTCGCCAACGCCTCGAACTGGACTCCCAGCGCGTCTCGCACGCCCGCGAGCGTCAGGTGGGCCACGGTTCCAGACCCGCTTCGGGGGGAACGGGATCGGGTTCGGACGGTGCGCCGCCGGATGCTTCAGGGAGCGGTCCGGAGGCCGGGGCCGCTCGCCCTGGGAGATGACCTCGTCGTTCGCCCGGCACCGGGTGCTGGCGCGCTCCTTCTATGAAGAGGACCCGAGGGAGGTGGGACCCGCTCTTCTGAACAAGCTGCTCGTGGGACGAGGGCGCGTGGGCAGGATCGTGGAGGTGGAGGCCTACCTCGGGAGCGAGGACTCGGCATCGCATGCGTACCGCGGCCCGACCAGGCGCAACGCCACGATGTTCGGGGCGCCGGGCAGGCTCTACGTGTACTTCACGTACGGGATGCACTTCTGCGCCAATGCCGTGTGCGGGCCGGAGGGGATCGGCCAGGCGGTGCTTCTGCGGGCGCTCGCCCCTGTTGCGGGGATCGAACTGATGCGCGTCGCGAGAGGTCCTTCAGTAGTGGACCGGCACCTGACCAGCGGGCCGGCGAGGCTCTGCCAGGCGTTCGGGATCGGACGGGCCGACGACGGGGCGGACCTGGTCACGGGGGACCGGGACCTGGTGATCGCAGACGACGGGACACCCCCGCCTGTTCGAGCCGCGGTGTCGGGTCGCGTCGGGGTGGCCACGGCCGGCGAGGTGCCGTGGAGATGGTGGGTGGAGGGGGACCAAAACGTGTCACGCGGTGCCTCTCGGGTCGCGACCATCCTTTGACACCAGGAGAAACGGCAGGTAACATTGCAGGTTCCCCCAGTTGGGCGATGCCGTACCTGGGGGCTCGGCACCGACGCCTCTCGAGGTGTGTGCTGTGTCGCTCCTTGAAAACGGAATAGTGAGAGCCAAAAGCCAGTGCGGGCGACCGCACGGGGCGCTACGGCGCGCCCGGACGGTCGAACCAAATTAAGCACTGTCACGGACAACAATCCGTGCTGTGCCAGCTTCAAGGTCGGTGAGGGTCAGTCAGGCCCGAGCCGGCTCTCCAGATCGTCACTCCGGTAGGGCTTGCCCGAACCGGAGGGTTGATCTCGATGGAGAGTTTGATCCTGGCTCAGGACGAACGCTGGCGGCGTGCCTAACACATGCAAGTCGAACGAGGTCCATCCGGTGGCAACACCGGTGAAGACCGAGTGGCGAACGGGTGAGTAACACGTGAGCAACCTACCCCGAAGACCGGGATAACCCCGGGAAACCGGAGCTAATACCGGATGTCCCCACCGGACCGCATGGTCTGGCGAGGAAATGGATTCCGCTTCGAGAGGGGCTCGCGGCCTATTAGCTTGTTGGCGGGGTAACGGCCCACCAAGGCGACGATGGGTAGCTGGTCTGAGAGGACGATCAGCCACACTGGGACTGAGACACGGCCCAGACTCCTACGGGAGGCAGCAGTGGGGAATCTTGCGCAATGGGCGAAAGCCTGACGCAGCAACGCCGCGTG